>OWIC01000003.1_pt1 | contig 256607 bp, 249 predicted proteins | sample 1732791 | NCBI WGS metagenome assembly OWIC01 (sample SAMN05065754, study PRJEB22554) | human gut metagenome | biome: ENVO:2100002; feature: ENVO:00000062; material: ENVO:00002003 | host: Homo sapiens | place: USA
TTTGGAAGAACAAAATACTTTATGTACGCCGCCCGCAGGCGGCAAAAGTCAGTCCGGGGGAAATTCCAGTTCGACAAACTCTGCATCGGTCAGCAGTTTCAGTTTTTCGATGACCTGTTCGGACAGCTCCCGCAGGGCGGTTTCGTCCGGCATCAGGTAGCATTGCATCAGCCTCAGTTCGTGGATAAGCCCCAGCCGGGTGCCGGTGTTGTAGAACATGGAGATAATGCTCAGTCATCTCGGTGTCGGCATGACCTACATTGCCTCTATGGGCTGGATCTTGTTTATGCAGAAAAAGGGCCTTTGGCAGCAGCTGATCCACGCAGCCGCCGGATGTGAAAAGCTCTTCTTCACACTGGGTGGTTTAGTGTTGATGATGAGCCTGCACATTTTTTCCATTCATGCTAACCATCTACGATTATTTCCTCAATAGGTCGTTTTGCATTTTATGCCATGCAAAAGGCAGAATCAGATATAAAAAGTACTTTCGTATGTAAAAGCCTTCAAAAACAACTTGAAACACTTTTGTTGCAATGGTACAATAATAATGTTATTTTATGGAAGCTCGGCGCAAAGCCCATGCGGACAGGCTGCGGGTGTGTGGATTCCTATGGGATGTGTAAGAATAGCTAGGGCAGCACTGCGCTACTGCACTTTCCGATAATGTGAGGGAGGTATATTTATATGATGAAAAAGATCTCCCGCCGCTCTTTTTTGCAGGTCTGCGGCATTACGGCAGCCACGGCGGCGTTGACTGCCTGCGGCGGCGGTAAGACCGAAACGGCGAAAAAAGACGATGCGCACGAAGCCATCACCTTTATGGCACCTTATAAGGAGATAGAAGCCTTTATTGAGCAGGTACACAGCGTTTACCCGGAAGTGAACATCGAGGTCGTGCCCTACAGCGGCGATAACACCACCACCTGTTTGCAGAATATGTTTGCGGCGGGCGACCTGCCGGACGTCTGCACCTTGACCTACTACGACCCCCGGATCGATCTGGTCTCCGACAAACTGCTGGACCTTTCCGGCTACGATTTTACGGATAACTATGTGGAGTCCCGTCTGCAGGACGTGTTCGACAACGGTGCCATCTACCTGCTGCCCTCGACCTACAACTGCTACGGCATCACCTACAACAAGACCCTGCTGAAAAAATACGGCTGGGAGCTGCCCAATTCTTTCGCTGAGCTGGAAGAACTGGCTGCAAAGGCCAAGAAAGCAGAGGTCGATCTCTGTCTGCCGCAGATCCAGTATCCGGGCTATGGTTTCCAGTATCTGTGCAACATTGCGGACGCCGATTTCCTCGGCACACTGGACGGCAGGCTGTGGCAGCGGGATTATCTGTCCGGTAAGGCGAATGTCAGCAATACCCCCGGCATGATGCAGGCGATGGCCTATGTCCAGAAGTGGAAGGACATCGGGATGCTGAACGACACCGGCGACGCTCTTGACGACAATGTGACCCGGCAGAGGATGACCGAGGGCAACACCCTGTTTCTGATGGGCGGCACCAACGGCATCGTGGAGGCAGACGGCAACGCCGATAAATACGGGCTGATGCCGTTTCTCTCGGAGGACGGCACCCAGAACGTTTTTGTGCTGAATGTGAACCGCTTCTACGGTCTGAATAAAAAGCTGGAGCAGGACCCCCAGAAGCTGGAAGATGCGCTCAAGGTGATGCGTGTGCTTTCCACCGTTGCAGGCACCAGCGCTCTGCAGCCCGCAACGGCGCTGAAAAGCAGCCTGCTGCCCTTCAAGGACGCAAAAGCGGACGGCACCTACTATGCCGACATCGCCGATGCCCTGAATGCAGGCAACACCGCGCCCTTTATCTATTCCGGCTGGGAAAACACCATCGTGACCACTGGCCTTAAAATGCTGGACTTCATGAAGGGCAATGCCACCATGGAGGATGTGATCCGTCAGCTGGACGAGGATCAGGATAGTGTGGTGAACAACACCCCGGATATCATCACTACCGTTACGGAGGAGCTTTCGCAGGAGGACTGCGCCATGCTGGTGGGCCGCTGCTTTGCACAGGCTACCGGCAGCGACCTTGCGCTGGTGTCGCTGAGCACATGGATCCCCGGCAACCCCACCGATCAGAACCATCACGGCGTAGCGGCCAAGCTGTACGCCAAGGGCATTACGGATTACGACCTTTCGGTGATCCTGCCCACCGGCTGGAACCGCACCATCCAGACCGTTACCCTGACCGGGCAGCAGATCAACGACCTGCTGGCCACGGGCTACGATGCCTACGGCAACGGCAAGGGCTACCCCTATGTGCTGGTAAGCCCGGTGCAGCCGGATGTGGGCAAGACCTATCAGGTTGCCATCTGCGGTGTGAGCGACCAGTTGGCTGCGGAGACCACGGTCACAGACAGCGGCGTGGTGGGCATGGATGCTGCAAAAGCCTTCTTTGGTGCATACACCACCATCAGCCGGGCAGACACTGCATGGAGCTGAACAGAACGGACAGGAGATACCGGATGTGAACAACAAACTATATAAAAAGCTGCTTTGGGGCACCGGCTTTGTCATTGTTGCGGTCATCCTGACCCTTTTTATCATGAGCCAGACCTACATCCAGAACCTTGTCTACCATGAGCGGCTGAACCAGATGGAAGAGGTCACCCACCAGATGTTCCGCAGTCTGGAGGATGTGATCGACACTCACTGGGACGAGGTGAATGTACAATGCAATTATTTGTACTACACTCCGTTAAAGACCGATACCGAGTTCTATCGCTATCTGAAAAAGCTGTCGGAGCTTTCCAATTACCATGAAAGACAGATCGAACTGATTGCCGTGGACTCTGCCGGACATTACTATACTGAGAATGGCCGCATGGGGCTGCTGCGAGGAATGAAGTATTTGGAAAGCGCACCGCAGCGGGTCAGCTACGTTTCTAACTCGCTGACCGTGGACGACTCCCGGATGGTGTTTCTGGAAAAGCTCTCCACCCCCATCACACTGCAAAGCGGAGAAAAAGAGATCACCCTGTGCTACTTTGGTATTTCGCAAAGCATGACCCAACTGAACGATTATTTCCGCTGTGATGCCTACGAAAATAACAACAGCGTCTATGTGCTGGATAACGACGGTTTCAAGCTGTTCAACGCCAATGATACCGAGCTGCTGAAGGGGCATAACGTGTACACCGTGCTATCCTGGATGTCCTATCTGCACGGCTCTTCCTTTGCGGAGGCAAAGGAGCGGCTTGACCGCACAGGCTCCTGTTATTCCAACGCTGTGCTGGACGGGACCGAGTATTTCTACGCCCTGAAGCAGATGGAAAACGCCCAGTGGACACTGGCGTTCCTTGTTCCGGCAAAATATGTGGCCGTGAATACGCAGAAGCTGGTCAGCATCGTCATGATCATCATCATCGTCATTGCAATGGTGTTCTCGGTCATAACAGTTTTCGTCGGCTGGTTTCTCCTGCGGCAAAAGCAGCAGCAGGAGCTGCAGGCAGAAAAAGAAGCGAACCTCCGTCTGGAGCAATACAACATCCATCTGACGCAGGTAAACGATGAGCTGCGTCAAGCACAGGACATTGCCGCAGAGGCGTTACAGTCCGCCGAGCGCGCCAGCAAGGCCAAGACGGACTTCCTTGCCAACATGAGCCACGATATCCGCACCCCCATGAACGCCATCATCGGCATTACCACTCTGATGAAAAACGAGCTGCACCAGCCGGAAAAGCTGGCCGAACATCTGGGCAAGCTGGAAAATTCCGGCCAGTTGCTGCTGGGCATCATAAACGATATTCTGGACATGAGCCGCATCGAGAGCGGCAAGACCACCCTGAATGTGGAAAAAATGAATCTGCCCCAGCAGATCAGCCAGCTAGACAGCATCATCCGCCAGCAGGCAGGCCAGCGCCGCCAGACCTTTACGGTAAACACCCATCTGCAGCACGAAAACGTGCTGGCAGACCCCAACCGTCTGAATCGGGTGCTGATGAACATCCTCTCCAACGCAGTCAAGTATACGCCCACCGGCGGGCATATCCGGTTTGAGGTGGACGAGCTGCCCCGAAACGAGCACTACGCCCGATACCGCTTTGTGGTGCAGGATGACGGCATTGGCATGAGCGAGGCCTACCAGAAGACCCTTTTTGACCCCTTTACCCGCGAGGAACGCTCCGGCACCAACAAGGTGCAGGGCACCGGCCTTGGTATGGCCATCACCAAGAACATTGTTGACCTGATGGGCGGCTCTATCAATGTGGAGAGTACCACCGGCAAGGGCACTCGCTTTGAGGTGGTGCTGGAATTTCCCATTGATGCCGAAGCAGATACGGTGCCAGAGGCACAGGTACTCCCGGAGGAAGAGGAAGAAACTTCTCCTCTGTCCGGCATGAAGTTCCTCTGCGCCGAGGATAACGCCATCAACGCCGAAATTCTGGAAATGCTGCTGGAAGCCAATGGCGCAAGCTGCACCATCTGCTCCAACGGTCAGGAAATCGTGGATGCCTTTGCCAGCGTAAAGCCCGGCGAGTACGACATGATCCTGATGGATGTGCAGATGCCTGTGATGGACGGCTTGGAAGCCACCCGCCGCATCCGCAGCGGCGAAAACCCGCTGGGCAGGATCATTCCCATCCTTGCCATGACCGCCAATGCCTTCCTTGAGGATATGCAGAAGAGCAGGGAAGCCGGCATGGACGAGCACCTGTCCAAACCTGTGGATATCGCTGCGCTGGAGCAGACGGTAAAACGCTTCCGTGTTATCCCCCCCCCGAAAATAAATAGCGGACAAGCGCGTTTCCGCAGAGGAAGCACACAAGCGATGTAAATGATGCAGGAGAAGCTTAGAACGTGAATACACTTTCCGAGATCGAGGAATATTACAAAGCGCGTGAGCAGCAGCTGTTGGAAAAACTTCATCAACAGGAAGCCGCTTCTGCTGCAATGCCTGACGGATATCCAAGCTGCCCTGAAAGAAGAATTACAGCAGCACAACTGAGCTGCGGATGCAATCAAAACAGGAGTATAAAAAGCCCGAATGAAACACAGAATCTCACGCCGTGCATTCCTGAACGGATGCACGCTGCTGGCGGCAGCTGCTGCCGTAAGCAGTCTGACTTCCTGCGGAGAAAAGGAAGCGAAAGACAGCGGTCTTGCACAAATCGTTGTGGGAAGCGACAGCTATCCGCCTTATATCTATCTGAATAATGACGGTGTTCCCACCGGAATCGATGTGGAGATCGCCACCGAGGCGTTCCGCCGCATGGGGTATGCTGCCCGGTTTGAAACGATCAACTGGGAGCAGAAAACAAATCTTGTGGAAAGCGGCGCCATCGACTGCATCTGGGGCTGCTTTTCCATGGATGGACGCGAAGAGGTATACCGCTGGGCGGGGCCTTACATGGTGAGCCGTCAGGTGGTTGCGGTGGATGCCCACAGCAGCATCCGATCCCTCAGCGACCTTGCCGGCAAGACCGTCGCCGTGCAGAGCACCGGCAAGCCGGAGGAGATCTTTCTCAGCGGCTCCGACCCGCGCATCCCGCAGACGGTGGAGGTGCTCAGCATCGAAAACCGCAGTGTGCAGTACGCAATGCTGGCCTGCGGCTATGTGGACGGCATCGCCGCCCACGAGACAGGCATCCTGCAATATATGAAGGACAATGCCATAGACTTCCGCATTTTGGAGGAACCGCTGCTGGTCACCGGGCTGGGCATCGCCTTTGCCAAGAACGACACCCGCGGGCTGGACAGCCAGCTGACCGATACCCTTGCGCAGATGCGCACGGATGGCACGCTGGAGCAGATCGTTGGCCGATACCTTGAAAATGCTTCGCAGTATCTGGAGGTGGACACCATTGGCGCGTAAAAACAGAACCACCCCGGATAAAAGGATATGGACAGCCTATCTGATCATCGGCGTGCTCTTGATGGCCGGTGTTGCTTTTTTCTCCAGCTGGCGGGCAATGCGCACAGCAGAGGAACGCTTTTGCCAGACCCTTGAGTTTGTCAAATCCCAGTCCACCAGCTTTGAAAAGCACAACGATACCATCACGGCAAAGGCACTCCGCCGCACGGCGGTCGCAGTCCATCAGCTGGCAGAGAATCCTGCGCTTGACCTCTCCGACCCGCAGTGCCTGAACAGGCAGACAGAAAAGCTCTGGCTCACCGGCATTTCGGTTCTGGGACCGGATGGCACGCTCCGGTGCGAGTCCACGACCAACGGCATCGGCTATGACCGGTTTGGCGACCAGCTGAAAAATGACGCTGTTCTGGACGTTTTATCTTACCCGCGAAAGACCTATGTGAAGCGCGTCCTGCTGGAAGATGGCTCTGCTGTGGATGTTGCGGCGCACCGGGCAGAAAGCACAGAGCTGCTCCTGCTTGCCTACCGGTACACCCCGGCGGAATTTGTGGAGGAAACGGCGCTGTCCATCCAGAGCATACTGGATGGCTACCCGGCAGAAACCAGCGGCACGCTGTTCATCGTGCAGAACAATCAGGTCGTTGCCGCAAACCGCCCGGAGCTGATTGGGCAGGATGTTGCAGGCAGTCCGCTGGCGCAGGGGATCCGCAAAGCCGGGGCCGCAGAGAAGCTGACCCATACCCGGGACTGGAACGGCTCCGGCTGCTATTTCGGGATGTTCTGCCATGGCAGATCCTTCGATCTCTATGCGTACACGGATGAAAAAATAATCTTCCGGGAGGCGCTTTTGCTGATCCTGACGGTTCTGGTCGGCTACATCCTGCTTGTAATGATCCTTCAGCTGCTGCGCCGCCGCTCCGTGCAGGAGATGGAGCTGCAGAAAAAAGAGCAGGAGAGGAAGTATCAGACCCAGCTGGAGGAACAGAACCGCAAGCTGGAGATCGCGCTTCAGCACGAGGGGGCGGCAAACCGCGCCAAGCGGGAGTTCCTGTTCAATATGAGCCACGATATCCGCACCCCCATGAACGCCATCATCGGCTTCACTTCGCTGGCTGCGACCCATATCGACAATAGGGAACAGGTGCTGGACTACCTCAAAAAGATCTCCACCTCCAGCCAGCATCTGCTTTCCCTCATCAATGATGTGCTGGATATGAGCCGCATCGAGAGCGGAAAGGTAAAGATCGAGGAAAAAGCGGTGCATCTGCCGGACCTCGTCCACGATGTGCGCTCCATCATTCAGCCCAATGTTTCGGCAAAGCGGCTGTCGCTTTTTATTGATACCATAGATGTGGAGAACGAGGATATCATCACCGACCCGCTGCGGCTGAACCAGATCCTGCTGAACATTTTGTCCAATGCCATCAAGTTCACTCCCACAGGTGGCATGATCAGCATTCGCATTGCTGAGAAAAACGGTGCGCCTGCGGGCCGGGCCTGCTATGAGTTCCGCATCAAGGACAACGGCATCGGCATGAGTGAGGAATTCCAGAAGCACATCTTTGAGGAGTTCGCCCGTGAGGAAAACTCCACCGTCAGCGGCATTCAGGGTACCGGCCTCGGCATGTCCATCACCAAGAACATTGTGGACCTGATGGGCGGCACCATCGCCATTGAGAGCGAGCCGGGCAAGGGCAGCGAGTTTATCGTGAATCTCTGCTTTGCGCTCAGCGGACAAAAGGTGGAGCTCAGGCAGCTCCCGCAGCTGGAAGGGCTGCGGGCACTGGTGGCGGACGACGATACCGACACCTGCCTGAGCGTCAGCACCATGCTGTCCAAGATCGGGATGCGGCCGGAGTGGACGATCTCCGGCAGGGAAGCGGTGATCCGCACCCGGTATGCCATGGAGCAGGGGAATGAATTCAGCGTTTACATCATCGACTGGCTGATCCCCGATATGAACGGCATCGAGATCGTGCGGCAGATCCGCAAGGTGATCGGAAAAAACCGCCCCATCATCATCCTGACCGCCTACGACTGGGCCGATATTGAAGAGGAAGCCCGCGCTGCCGGTGTTACCGCCTTCTGCGAAAAGCCGCTGTTCCTCTCGGAGCTGCGCAGAGTGCTGGCAGAGCCGTTCGGTGCAGAGCCTGCCTGCAGGCCGGTGCAGCTGAACGCAGAGGCCTTCAAAGGGAAAAAGATCCTGCTGGTGGAGGACAACGAGCTGAACCGTGAGATCGCAGTGGAGATCCTGAAGGAAGCGGGCTTTGAGGTGGAATCTGCCGAGGATGGCGAGATCGCCGTCCGGAAGATGAAGCAGGCGGCAGACGGACAGTATGACCTGATCCTCATGGACATCCAGATGCCCAACATGGACGGCTACGAGGCAACGCGGCAGATTCGTGCGCTGCCGGATGCCGCAAAGGCTGGCATCCCCATCTTTGCAATGACGGCAAATGCCTTTGAGGAAGACCGTCAGAACGCACTGAAGGCCGGTATGAACGGCCATATTGCAAAGCCGCTGGATATTCCGCACCTGCTGCAGGTCCTTGCAGATGTACTGAAATAAACAGCGCCCAAAAGCACCCACAGCAAGCGCCACAGAGGTTTTGAATCTCCGGTGAGCAAATTGCTGCGGGTGCTTTATTTCTTATGCCTGAACGGCAGTTTCTGTGATGGTTGGTGTAGCAATTTAACTGTACCACAGAACGGCTCATTCGTCTTTTTTCACTTTGTGACACATCTATTGTAATCCTACACAGCTTTTATGGTTCAATATATGAAATTTTATTGAAAATTTTTCATGGTAGTGGTAAAATATTTTTATGTCTCTTTCATTCTGTGCCCCTTCGCGGTAGAGGGAGAGCGCAAAACAGAAAAGACGCAAAAATTGCGGCATCCTTTCCGTGGGTGGGTTTTACAGCACACACTCTTGCGGGCGGTGATGTATGATCAGTAAGCAAAAGCAGCCAACCGCAAAACGATGGCTGTCCAAGAAGTGTGAGGAGAAGGATCGGATGAAAACAAAAACATTGCGCCGCCTATTTTCCATGCTTGCGGCACTGGTGATGGGGCTATCCCTGCTCACCGGATGCAGCGAAAAAAATGCGGAACGAACACAGGAGCAGGAAGACGCTCAGACTATTCAGGTGTATCTGTGGAGCACCAGCCTGTACGAAAACTATGCGCCCTATGTTCAGGCGCAGCTGCCGGACGTGAACATTGAATTCATCGTCGGCAACAACGATCTGGATTTTTACAAGTTTTTGCAGCAAAACGGCGGTCTGCCGGATATCATCACCTGCTGCCGGTTCTCGCTGCACGATGCGGCACCGTTGAAGGACAGCCTGATGAACCTTGCCATGACCAATGAGGCGGGCGCTGTGTACAACACCTACCTCAACAGCTTCAAAAACGAGGATGGCAGTGTGAACTGGCTGCCGGTGTGCGCGGATGCCCACGGCTTTGTGGTCAACCGCAGCCTTTTTGAGCAGTACGATATTCCCCTGCCCACCGATTACGCAAGCTTTGTAGCGGCCTGTCAGGCTTTTGAAAAGGTAGGCATCCGCGGCTTTACCTCCGATTATACCTACGACTACACCTGCATGGAAACCCTGCAGGGGCTTTCTGCTGCCGAGCTTACCACCACCGCGGGGCGCAAGTGGCGTACTACCTACAGCGACCCCGCCAGCACCGCGCGGGTGGGTCTGGACGACACCGTATGGCCGGGGGCGTTTGAGCGGATGGAGCAGTTCATTCAGGATACCCACCTTACAGCAGATGATCTTGCATTGAATTACGACGATGTGACCGGAATGTTCCGGAACGGAGAAGTTGCCATGTACTTTGGCAGCTCTGCCGGCGTGAAGATGTTTCAGGATGAGGGCATCGACACGATCTTTCTGCCCTTCTTCAGCCAGAACAGCGAACCGTGGATCATGACCACCCCCTATTTCCAAGTTGCCCTGAACCGGGATCTGGAGCAGGACACCGCGCGCCGCGAAAAAGCCATGAAGGTGCTGAACGTCATGCTCTCCGAACAGGCGCAGAACCGCATCGTCTCGGAGGGGCAGGACATACTGAGCTACAGCCAGAACGTTCCCCTGCGCCTGACCGAGTATCTGAAGGACGTCCGCAGCGTGGTGGAAGAAAACCACATGTATATCCGCATCGCCTCCAACGATTTCTTTGCCGTTTCCAAGGATGTGGTCTCCAAAATGATCGCAGGCGAGCTTACCGCTGAGCAGGCGTATCAGGCCTTCAATGCCCAGCTCCTTGCCGATGAGGAGCCTGCCGACAACGAGACCGTGCTGACCTCCGGGAAGGCCTATTCCAACGTATTCCACGCAAACGGCGGCAGCGCTTCCTTCTCCGTGATGGCAAACACGCTGCGCGGCGTGTATGGCACGGATGTACTGCTTGCCACCGCAAACAGCTTTACCGGCAGTGTGCTGCAGGCGGATTATAACCAGAAAATGGCAGCTTCCATGATCATGCCGAACGGTCTGATGTCCCGCCAGCGCACCATGACCGGTGCGGAGCTGAAAGAGACCGTCCGCGCCTTTGTTGAAGGCTGCGAGGGCGGGTTTGTGCCCTTCAACCGCGGTTCTCTGCCAGTGGTCAGCGGCATTGCTGTGGAGGTAAAAGAGAATAACGGCAGCTATACCCTGACCGGCATCACCCGGAACGGGCAGCCGCTGGGAGATAACGACACCGTTACCGTGACCTGCCTTGCAACGGAAAAGCAGATGGAAGCGCTGCTTGCGAGCGACAGCGGCACGTCTGCGGGCGAAGATACGTGGGTAAAAAACACATGGCGCGATTATGTCTCCGGCGGCGCAGCGCTTGCAGAGCCGGAAAACTACATGACACTGAGGTGAGCGGAATGGCAGACGAAAAGCACGAATCCAAACGCAGCTGCTATTCCCGGCACAAGTGGCTGCCTGCCGCCGCTGCCATCCTTCTTTTGGTCTTTCTGGCAGCCGGTTTCAGCTTCCGGTACATCTCGTTTATGTCGCAGACCATCTATCAGGAAAGCACCTCGCATCTGGAAGAGGTGCTGTATAAATCCAATAGTATGCTGAAAGAGATGGTGCGCAGAAACCTGACCTATCTGCATCTGTGCAACGGCTTTCTGAAAAACACCTCGAATGAGGATGAAATTCAGGCCTATATCGAGGAAGCACAGCAGGCAGCCGGATTTGTTGACTTCTACTTTCTTTCCTATGACGGCAACTACACGACCGTGACCGGGGGAACCGGCTACCTTGGCCTGCAGACCAATCTGGACGAAAAGCTCTCCGATGGCGAGGATATCGTCGTAAATACGGCGCTGCCCGGCAAAGCCCCGATGCTTGCGTTCATCTGCCCCGAAACGCAGGGCAGCTACCGGGGCTTTGCCTACGATGCTGTTGCCATCACCTATTATAATGATGCTGTGCTGAGATTGCTGGACAGCTCTGCTTTTCAGGGCAATGCCAGCAACTATGTGATCTACCCGGATGGGCGGGTGGTGATTGACAATTCCGTAAACCGCAAGGAAATCATTTACAACTTCATTGCGATGCTGCGCGACCATTCCGACCTTTCCGAGGAACAGATTCTTGCCCTTTCGGATGATTTTGCGCAGGGCCGCAGCGGAAACCTGCGGGTCAAACTGGGCGACACCAGTTATTATCTGGTCTACGAGGATACCGCGGTCCAGAACTGGACGATGGTGGGGCTTGTGCCGGTCAGCATCGTCAATGCCAGTCTGGATAAGCTGTGGTTCCACACGGTGCAGATCGTGGCGGGCATCGCCTTTGGCCTTGCTGTGCTGATCATCCTGCTGATCCTGCGCAGAAGCCATACGACCCTGCGCCGGAAGGACACTGAGATCCTGTACCGGGACGAGCTGTTCCAAAAGCTTTCGCTGAACGTGGACGACGTTTTCCTAATGCTGGACGCAAAGACCTCCAAGGTGGATTATGTCAGCCCCAACGTTGAACGGCTGCTGGGCATCCCGTGGAAAGAAGTGCGGCAGGATGCCCGTGCTCTGGCAGCGCTGCACCCGAAGGATGACCCGGATCGCGACAAGAACTTTCTGGAAGGACTGCTCAGCGGGCAGCAACGCGAATGGGATTTCGAGTTTGAACATCGGGAGACCAAAGAGCGGCGCTGGTTCCATAACATCGCCATGGGCAGCGAGGTAGAGGGCAGGACCAAGTATATCCTTGTCTTGTCCGACCGCACCGCCGACAGGCAGGTGAATCAGGCACTTTCGGATGCCGTTGCAGCGGCCGAGACTGCCAACCGCGCCAAAAGCACCTTCCTTTCCAATATGTCCCACGACATCCGCACCCCCATGAACGCCATCATCGGCTTTACCACACTGGCGATCAGCAATATCGACGACAAGGAGCGGGTGAAGGATTATCTGGCCAAGACCCTTGCTTCCAGCAACCATCTGCTCTCCCTCATCAACGATGTGCTGGATATGAGCCGCATCGAAAGCGGAAAGATCCATCTGGAAGAAGTGGAAGTCAACCTTTCGGATGTGCTGCACGACCTGAAAACCATCGTCAGCGGGCAGATCTACGCAAAGCAGCTGGAGCTTTATATGGATGCCATGGATGTGACCGATGAGGACGTCTACTGCGATAAGACCCGGCTGAATCAGGTCCTGCTGAACCTGCTGTCCAACGCCATCAAGTTCACCCCGGCGGGCGGCACGGTCTCGGTGCGGGTGCGGCAGCTTGCCGGAGCGGTGCGCGGCTGCGGGCAGTACGAGTTCCGCGTCAAGGACAACGGCATCGGCATGAGCCAAGAGTTCGCCAAAAAGATTTTTGAGCCGTTTGAGCGGGAGCGCACCTCCACGGTAAGCCGGATCCAGGGCACCGGCCTTGGCATGGCTATTACCAAAAACATCGTGGATATGATGGGCGGCACCATCGAGGTGCAGACGGCGCAGGGCAAGGGCAGCGAGTTTATCATTCGTGTGCCCATGCGTGCGCAGGCAGAGCACCGTCCGGTGGAAAAGATCACCGAACTGGAAGGCCTGAAGGCACTGGTGGTGGATGACGATTTCAACACCTGCGACAGCGTGACAAAGATGCTGGTCAAGGTGGGCATGCGTGCCGAGTGGACCCTTTCCGGCAAGGAAGCGGTGCTGCGTGCACGGCAGTCCATCGAAATGAGCGACGCCTACCACGCCTATATCATCGACTGGCGCTTGCCGGATATGAACGGCATCGAAGTCACCCGCCAGATCCGCAGCCTGAACGATGATACGCCCATCATCATCCTGACTGCCTACGACTGGTCCGACATTGAGGTGGAGGCAAAGGCTGCCGGTGTGACCGCCTTCTGCTCCAAGCCCATGTTCATGTCCGACCTGCGCGAGACCCTGATGAACGCCATCGGCCAGACACAGACGGATGAGGCGCAGGAGCTTCTGCCGAAAAAGAACACCAACTTCAAGGGCAGGCACATCCTGCTGGTAGAGGACAACGAGCTGAACCGCGAGATCGCGCAGGAGATCCTGTGCGAGTACGGCTTCCGGGTCGATACGGCGGAAAACGGTGCCGTGGCGGTGGAAAAGATAAGCACTGCCGCACCGGGCAGCTATGATCTGGTGCTGATGGATGTGCAGATGCCGGTGATGGACGGCTATACCGCCACCCGGCAGATCCGCGCACTGGGCGACCCTGCACTGGCAAAGATCCCGATCCTTGCCATGACTGCCAACGCATTCGATGACGACCGCCGCAATGCCTTGGAAAGCGGCATGACCGGCTTTTTGTCCAAACCCATCGTGATCGGCGACCTTGTGCAGGAGCTGCGCAAGATCCTGTGACCAACTCATCATTGACAAACCTACATTGTGAACTCAAGGAGCCTGTCCAAAAGAAAGCATAAAAATGCGTATAACGCCCTATGAAATGGTATCACGGGGCGTTTTATTTTGTCTTGTTTTGTGGGCGATGTTGCGGTTTATGTTGCGGTTTTGCGAAAACTTGCGAGACTAAATAAAAAAATCCCACGAAATTACGATTCTAAACGTAAATTCGTGGGATTTTTTGGAGCTACTGACCTGATTCGAACAGGCGACCTGCTCATTACGAGTGAGCTGCTCTACCAGCTGAGCCACAGTAGCAGATAAAATTTTCTTGCATGTTCTGCAACGAGAAATATTCTATCATACTTCCTGTGCGCTGTCAAGATTTGATTTTGCGGCAGAACAGATGCAAATAGTCTGTGACGCAAAAATATAACTGCCCTCCGAGAAAAACTCGAAGAGCAGCCTTGCACACAAGAAAAATCAGTTGAACAGCTTACGGCCGATCCAGATGCAGATGCAGGCACCCACAACGGAAACGAGGATCTCACCCACGATGCCGGTAGCGCTCAGACCGATCAGGCCGAACACGATGCTGCCTACAAAACCGCCCAGAATGCCCAGCACGATATTGCGCACGGTGGAAGTTTCGCTGCCCATAATGCGGCCGGCGATGTAACCAGCCAGAGCGCCGATCAGCAGACTGAAAATAAAACCAAACATAATATTCTACCTCCTGAATTTTAAAGCTCTGCGCTCTGCCCGGCGGTTTCCCGGGCAAAGCGGCAAATATCCTTCAAACAACATTTTTCGCATTCTGGTTTGCGCGCATTGCACACTGCCCGACCATGCATCACAAAGCGGTGGCACAGGTCGCTGCCTTCTTCCGGAGGAACGATCTTCCACAGGGCCATTTCCACCTTCTGCGGTTCCTTGATGCCGTCCACAAGGCCGATCTTGTTGCACAGCCGGATGCAGTGGGTGTCTGTTACGATAGCAGGCTTGCCAAACACATCGCCCATGATAAGGTTTGCGCTCTTGCGGCCTACGCCGGGCAGGGCGAGCAGCTCTTCAAAGGTGGTGGGCACCTGACAACCGTATTTATCGCGCAGCACCCGCATACAGGCGGAGATGTCCCGCGCTTTGGAGCGTCCCAACCCGCAGGGCTTGACGATGGCTTCAATGTCTTCGGGTTCTGCAGCAGCCAGCGCAGCAACATTGGGATATTTGGCAAACAGGTCTTCCACCACAATGTTCACGCGGGCATCGGTGCACTGGGCTGCCAGACGCACGCTGACCAGAAGCTGCCAGGCGTGGTCATAATCCAATGTACAGCCGGCATCTGGGTATTCTTTTTTTAACCGGTCAATCACTTCCAGCGCCAGCGCCTTTTTTGCAGTAAGGTCTTCTGGTGCTTTTTTGCGAACAGGCATTTCATCCACTCCTATCGACAAAAGCTGATACGATAATACCATGTTTTGCGTTTTTTGTAAACTGCGGGTAAAAATTATCTGAGAATGGTTTTCAGATAAAACCTTGCTCTTACTGCCAAAATGCGATATACTATAGAAAAATGCTGGGGGAATCGCGCCTCGGTACGGGAGGAGGAAAACACGATGAACGAACCACTGGCACAGCGTCTGCGGCCCAAAACACTGGCAGATGTCTGCGGTCAGCAGCATCTGTTGGCACCGGGCAGGGTGTTCCGCCGTACCATCGAGAGCGGACGCATCCCGAACATGATCTTCTACGGCCCGTCCGGTACCGGAAAAACGACGGTGGCACGCATCATTGCAGAAAACAGCGGTATGACGCTGCATAAGCTCAATGGCACTTCCTGCGGCACCGGGGACATCAAGGCGGTGCTCAAGGATATCGGCACGCTGGCAGGTGCGGGAGGCATCCTGCTGTATCTGGACGAGATCCAGTACCTGAACAAAAAACAGCAGCAGAGCCTGCTGGAATGCATTGAGGACGGCTCGGTGACGCTCATTGCATCCACCACCGAAAATCCATACTTCTACATTTATAATGCGCTGCTGTCCCGCTGTACGGTGTTTGAGTTCAAATCACTTTCGGCAGCGGATGTGGAGCGTGGGGTGCACAATGCACTGAAAAAGCTTTCGGAAGGGGAGAGCACAAAGGTCTGCATGGACGAGAATGCCTGTGCCTACCTTGCCGAGAGCGCAGGCGGCGACCTGCGCAAGGCGCTGGGCTGTCTTGATTTTGCAGTGACGGCAGCTCCCATTGAGGATGGGGAAAAGCACATTACGCTGGAAATGATCCAGCAGGTCACCCGCCGCACTGCCATGCGGTATGACCGGGAGGGCGATGACCACTACGACATCGTGTCAGCCTACCAGAAGTCCATGCGCGGCTCCGACCCGGATGCGGCGCTGCATTATCTGGCCCGTCTGCTGGAAGCAGGAGATCTGCCCTCGGCCTGCCGTCGCCTGATGGTATGTGCCTGCGAGGATGTGGGCCTTGCCTATCCACAGATCATCCCCATTGTGAAGGCGGCAATTGATGCCGCCAACATGGTGGGCCTGCCGGAAGCACGGCTCCCGCTGGCAGATGCCGTCATTCTGGTGGCCACCAGTCCTAAGTCCAACAGTGCCCATGATGCCATCAACGCGGCCATTGCGGATGTGCAGGCGGGCCGTACCGGGCCGATCCCGCGCCAACTGCAGAACAAGCACTACGACGGTGAGGATGCGCTGGTAAAGGGACAGAATTACAAATACGCCCATGATTACGCCCACCACTGGGTGGAGCAGCAGTACCTGCCAGATGCCATCAAGGACGTAAAATATTATACCTTTGGCGATAACAAAAATGAGCAGGCGGCCCGTGCCTACTGGGCAAAGATCAAGGGCGAAGAGAACGTCTGAACAAGACCTTTTGTATGAGGAGAAAGCAAAGGAGAAGTTATGCGATATTCCAAACAGCGTGAGCTGGTCATGCAGACGGTGCAGAACCTGTGCGACCACCCCACCGCCGAGGAAATTTATGATGCTGCGGTCAAGGAATGCCCGGGCCTGAGCCTTGGCACCGTATACCGTAACCTGAATAGTCTGGTGGATGCGGGCCGGGTGCGCCGGGTGTCCATTCCAGGCAAGGCTGACCGCTTTGACCACACGCTGCCCTGGCACAGCCATCTGTACTGCACTGTGTGCGGCAGCGTGACCGATGCCGAGGTGGACGAAAAGCAGGTAATGAAGCTGGTGAAAAACCAGAAGGGCCATGTGCAGGACTGCGCTGTTGTGCTGATCGGCGTATGCGAGGCCTGCTGCGAGAAGCAGGTGCAGGAAAACGCCCACTGAACCATAAAATTTGCACGGAACCTCTTGCCCGGAGCGTATAAACAGGGTATACTATAGAGAAGGCTCTTTTCAGAAAGTGCAAGTAGATTTTCGCCGCACAGGGCGCTTCGGCCCGGCGGAGAAGGATGGTTTGATTGGAATACATTAGTTTTGAACATAATAACATTGCCGCTGAGCTGGTAAAGCAGGCCTATGATACGCCGCCGCTGGCCTTTGTGCACAGCTATGGCTGTCAGCAGAACGTGAACGACGGCGAGCGGATCAAGGGCGTGCTGATGGACATCGGCTATGGCCTGTGCGATAAGCCCGAGGATGCAGACCTGATCCTCTTCAACACCTGCGCCGTGCGTGAGCATGCTGAGCAGCGTGTGTTCGGCAACGTAGGTGCCCTGAAGGGACTCAAGGAAAAAAAGCATGATCTCATCATCGGCCTGTGCGGATGCATGGCCAACCAGAAGCACGTGGTAGAAAAGCTGCGCCAGAGCTATCCTTACGTTGACCTGGTGTTTGGTGTGGACGGCATCGACACCCTGCCGCAGCTCATTGCCCAGAAGCTGCAGAAGCATAAGCGTGTGCTGATGGAGCCCGCCCAGCGCCCGGTCATCGTGGAGAATATCCCCATCCGGCGTGAGAGCGAGTTCCGCGCATGGCTGCCCATCATGTACGGCTGCGACAACTTCTGCACCTACTGCATCGTGCCTTATGTGCGCGGCCGCGAGAAGAGCCGCAAGCCCGGTGATATCCTTGCTGAATTCCGCGGTCTTGTGGAGGCAGGCTATAAGGAGATCACATTGCTGGGACAGAACGTCAACAGCTACGGCAAGGGTCTGGAAGAAAAGGTGGACTTTTCTGATCTGCTCAACCTGCTGTGCACGGTGCCCGGCGATTATCACATCCGCTTTATGACCAGCCACCCCAAGGATGCCAGCCACAAGCTGATCGACACCATTGCCGCCCAGCCGAAGCTGTGCAAGCACCTGCACCTGCCGGTGCAGTGCGGCTCCGATGAACTGCTGAAGAAGATGAACCGCCACTACACGGTGGAGCAGTACATGGAGCTGATCGAATACGCTCGCAAAACGGTGCCCGGCATCACCTTTTCCAGTGACATCATCGTTGGCTTCCCCGGCGAGACCGAAGCGGACTTTGTAAAGACGCTGGAACTGGTGCAGAAGGTGGGCTATATGCAGCTGTTCACCTTTATCTATTCCAAGCGCACCGGCACCAAGGCTGCCGAAATGCCGGACCCCACCCCCCGTAAGGAAAAGACCGACCGCATGACCCGCCTGCTCAAGGTGCAGGACGAGATCGCCATGGCGCTGGTCAAGGCGCAGGTTGGTCAGACTGTGAAGGTACTGGTAGAGGGCTTTGGCCGCAATGAGGGCACCCTCTCCGGCCGTCTGGACAACAACCTGACGGTGGAGTTCACGGCAGACGCTTCCCTGATGGGCAGCTATGCCAACGTACATCTCACGGGCGCACGGGCGACTGTGCTGCTGGGTGAGCTTGCCTGAGTGATTCCGGGGCAGTGCCCCTGAACGTATAAAATAAGAAGGAGACCATTCAAATGGATTGCATTGATCTTTTCAAGCGCGCAGCCGTTGCGCTGCAGACCGATAGCCGCTACCTCGTTCTGGATCAGACCCGCAAGGCAAACGATAAGGACGAAGAGCTGCAGAACCTGATCGGCGAGTTCAACCTCGCCCGCATGGATCTGAACAATGAGATCGGCAAGAGCGAGCGCAACGATGCCCGCATCGCCGAACTGAACGAAAAGGTGAACAGCCTGTACGGCCAGATCATGGGCAACGAGGGCATGGTGGCTTACAACGAGGCCAAGCGTGACTGCGAGAACCTCGTGAACTATATCGATGCCATCATCAACACTGCCATGAATGGCGGCGACCCCATGACGGTACAGGAGCCTTCTGCTTCCTGCACCGGCAGCTGCTCCACCTGCGGCGGCTGCCACTAAAACCGGCAAAAACAAAACGCGGCTGTGCAAAACAGACCGCGTTTTGTTTGCAAAAGCGGTTACAAGCCGCAAACTTGTGCACAGAACCATAGAACGGGAGAGAGGGTAAACCATGGCAGAGCTGTCGCCCATGATGCAGCAATATCTTGAGATCAAAAAACAACATAAGGACGAAATTCTGTTTTACCGCATCGGCGATTTTTATGAGATGTTCTTTGACGATGCCCTGACGGCATCCAAGGAACTGGATCTGACCCTGACCGGCAAGCAGTGCGGCATGGAAGAGCGGGCACCCATGTGCGGCGTGCCCTTCCACAGCTACGAGGGCTATGTGGCGCGGCTGATCGCCAAGGGCTACAAAGTAGCCATCTGTGAGCAGGTGGAAGACCCGGCCAAGGCCAAGGGCCTTGTCAAGCGGGACATCATCCGCGTGGTCACACCCGGCACGGTCATTGAGAGCAGTATGCTGCAGGATGACCGCAATAACTATATTGCCAGTATCTTCCTCAAAGGAAAGAAAGCAGGTTTGTGCTTTGCGGATGTCTCTACCGGTACGGCCCATATCACAGAGCTGAATGCAGACAAGATCGCCCCGGCGGTCATTACGGAGCTGTGCCGCTACCATCCCAGCGAAGTACTGATGAATCCGGGTCTGCTGGACTGCCGCGAGGTGACGGCGTACATCAAAAAGAATATGACTTGTTCGGTGGAGCTGATCGAAGAGGAACGCTATGCACCGGGCCTTGTGACGGCATCGCTGGAAAACCAGTTTGGCCGCGACTGGGCGCAGACCACCGGCATTGCAGCGGACGGCCTTGTGCGCTTTGCCATGGCGGCACTGCTGGAATATCTGCACGATACCCAGATCAAGGGCGTGGAACGTCTGAAAACGGTCATAACCTATAATAAGGCCCAGTTCATGCGTCTTTCGCCCGTGACCCGCGCCAATCTGGAGCTGACCGAGACGCTGCGCGGTCGCGAAAAGCGGGGCACGCTGCTCTGGGTGCTGGATAAGACCAGTACATCCATGGGCAAGCGTATGCTGCGCAGCTGGATCGAGCAGCCGCTTATTTCCAGTGCACTCATCAACCACCGCCTGAACGCTGTGGAGAGCCTTGTCAAGCAGACCATGGCCCGCGGCGACCTGACCGAAGAGCTGGGTTACATTGCGGATATGGAACGCCTGATGACTCGCACGGTTTACGGCTCTGCCACACCCAAGGAAATCTATACGCTGGCCCAGACCTGCGACCGGCTGCCCGGCCTGCGCAGGCTGGCTGAGGCCTGCGGCTGCCCGGAGCTTGCTGAACTGGCAGTACAGATCGATCCGTTGGAGGACATCAAGGCCCGTATTTATGCGGCGGTGGACCCGGAAGCGCCCTCTACCCTCAAGGATGGCGGTGTCATTGCCAAAGGCTACCATGCCGAGGTGGACGAGCTGCGTTCCATCCGCGACAATACCAAGGGCGTTCTGGCGCAGCTGGAAGCCCGCCTGCGGCAGGAGACCGGCATCCCCAAGCTGAAGATCGGCTATAACCATGTGTTTGGCTACTTCATCGAGGTAAGCAACTCCTATAAGAACATGGTGCCTGAGACCTACATCCGCAAGCAGACCCTGACTTCCGGCGAACGCTACATCACGCAGGAACTGAAAGAACTGGAAAGCAAGATCTTAGGTGCCCACGAACGGCTCATCACGCTGGAGCACCGCCTGTTCAGCGAACTGCTGGAAAGCATCAGCGCTCAGCTGGACCGCATCCAGCACACGGCCAATGCGGTGGCCCAGCTGGATGTGCTCACGGCGCTGGCGCAGGTGGCAGCGGAAAACAACTACTGCCGTCCTATCGTGGACGACAGTGACGAGCTGACCATCACCGAGGGCCGTCACCCTGTGGTGGAGCAGATGCTGAAAGGCAGCATGTTTGTACCCAATGATACCACCCTGAACTGTGGTGCAGACCGCTGCCTGATCATCACCGGCCCCAACATGGCAGGTAAATCCACGTACATGCGCCAGAATGCACTGATCGCGCTGATGGCGCAGATCGGCTCCTTTGTACCGGCTTCCAGCTGCCATGTGGGTGTGGTGGATGCCATTTTCACTCGCATCGGTGCGTCGGACGACCTATCTGCCGGTCAGTCCACCTTTATGGTGGAGATGACCGAGGTAGCGGAGATCCTGAAAAATGCCACCGCCAAAAGCCTTGTGGTGCTGGACGAGATCGGCCGCGGCACTTCCACCTTTGACGGTATGAGCATTGCCCGCGCCGTAGTGGAGCACATTGCAGACCCCGCCAAGGGCCTTGGCTGCAAGACTCTGTTTGCCACCCACTACCACGAGCTGACCGAGCTGGAAGGCGGCGTGGACGGCGTAAAAAACTACAATATTGCAGTAAAAAAACGCGGCGAGGACATCACCTTCCTGCGCCGCATCGTGCGCGGACCGGCGGATGACAGCTACGGCATCGAGGTGGCAAAGCTGGCAGGCCTGCCCGGCAGTGTGACCCGCCGCGCCCATGAGGTGCTGCGCGCGCTGGAAGCAACTGCACCTAAAAATAAAGTAGAGCAGATGGATTTTGATGCCCTGCAGGAGTATAACTCTCCGGCTGTGCCCAGCGAGATGATGGACAAGCTGGAAGCTCTGGATGTGGAAACACTCACCCCCATTGAGGCGTTGAACTTCCTCTACGAGCTGAAAAAGACCCTGAAGGGCAGCCTGAACAGATGAAACTGCTCTACCTGACCCAGACCATACAAGGAGGGAAAACACCATGGCAGTGATCCATGTTCTGGATAAGCACACAGCCGAGCTGATCGCAGCCGGTGAGGTGGTCGAGCGTCCGGCATCCGTTGTTAAGGAGCTGCTGGAAAACTCCATTGATGCCGGTGCCACGCAGGTGACCGTCAGCATTGAATCCGGCGGCGTCAAGCTGATCGAGATCAGCGATAACGGCACCGGCATCGAGGCAGAATATATCTCCACGGCGTTTATCCGCCACGCCACCAGCAAAATTGAAACACCGGACGATCTGACCAACATCCATACGCTTGGCTTCCGCGGTGAAGCACTGGCATCCATTGCCAGCGTGGCCCGTGTAGAGCTGACCACCCGAACCGAGGTGGACGAGTTTGCCACGGTCTACCGCATTGAGGGCGGGGAAGAGGTCTCCCGTGAGCCGGGTGCCAGAGCTGTGGGCACCACCATCCGGGTAAAGGATCTGTTTTACAACACGCCTGCCCGCATGAAGTTCCTCAAAAAGGACTCCTCCGAGGGCACCTTTGTGTCGGATACAGTTACCCATGTAGCGCTCAGCCACCCGGAAGTCAGCGTCAAGTTCATCCGTGAGGGCAAGCTGCAGTATGTCACGCCCGGCGACGGCCAGCTGCGCGGTGCAGCCTATGCGGTGCTGGGCCGGGAGTTCAGCCGGGACCTCATTGAGCTGAAAAATCAGGAGGGCGTGTACCGCATCACCGGTCTGATTACCCCGCCCAAAAGCTGCCGCGCCAGCCGAAGTATGCAGCATTTTTACATCAATGGCCGCTATGTGCGCAACCGCACCATGATGGCCGGTATGGAGATGGCGTTCAAGGGTACCATGATGCAGGGCAAGTTCCCGGGCGGCATTCTGCTGCTGGAAATGCCGGCCGACCTTGTGGATGTCAATGTGCATCCGGCCAAGATCGAAGCCCGCTTTGCCCGCGAAAATGATGTTTTTGATGTGGTGTATCATGCCGTCAAGCTGGCATTGGCTCAGCCCGGCACTGGTGAACGGCTTTTTACCTTTGAAGCAGACAAAGAAGAAGAAAAAGCTGAAAATTCAAAAAAAGACGCTGATATAATTAAAAATGATGTAAAGAATAATAACTTTACGGGCCTTTCTGCGATCATTCGGGGACAGGCAGACCCGGGCGTTCTGCCACAGCAGCACTGGGAACCGGCAAAACCCGCCGCAGCACCGCAGCAGCCTGCCCCGGCTGCTGCAATGCAAATACCGACAGCACCCAGTGTGCCGCGCTGGAAAGGCAGTGCTCAGAACGAGGATATGCTGGATCCGTTCGTGACCCTTCACAGCCCGAAGCTGGAAACGACAAAGGCACCAGAGCCGTTCCGTGCGGCAGCAAGTGAAACACAGCTGGATGTGGAACCGGAATTTGGTGAGACAAAACTGCATTCGCCTCAGGACCATATGGCAGCGTGGAACCCTGCGCAGGAAGCACCGAAGGAAGAACCTGAAAGTGCACCCTGTGCAGAAACAGAACCGGATGCGCCGGAAGCGGCAGAACAAGAAACTGTACTGGCCGAGCCGGAGCAGATGAACTTTGATCCGACGGCGGATCAGCCGGAACCGCTGCGCTATGTGGGCGAGGTGTTCAGAACATATATCCTTGCAGAACGCGGCGACGAGCTGTGCCTGATCGATAAACACGCTGCCCACGAGCGCCAGCTGTACGAAAAACTAGCCGCGAACTATGGCAATGTGCCCAGCCAGATGCTGCTGGAGCCTGCTGCCATCGACCTTGCTGCGGAGGAAAAGCAGGCCCTGCTGGATAACATTCCTCTGCTGGAAAATGCGGGCCTTGAGATCGCGGACTTTGGCGGCAATACCGTGGTGCTGCGCGCGGTGCCCGCAGATGTGGAGCCGCAGAATGCCGAAAGCCTGCTGGTGGAGATCGCAAATAAGCTGCTCAAGGGTGGCCATGATGCGCTGAACGAGCACACCGAGTGGGTGCTGCATTCTATCTCCTGCCGTGCAGCCATCAAGGCGGGGGACAAGTCCTCGCCGCAGGAACTGCTGGCGCTGGCCGAAAAGATCCTTTCCGGCGAGGTGCCGCCGTTTTGCCCGCATGGCCGTCCCTGCGTACTCAAATTGACCCGGAAGGAGCTGGAAAAGCAGTTTGGACGCATCGTATAAACATCCCGTGGTGGCCGTCGTCGGCCCTACCGCAACCGGAAAGACAGCGCTGGGCGTAGAACTTGCAAAACATTTTTCCGGCGAGGTCATCAGCTGTGATTCCATGCAGATCTATAAAGGTCTGGACATAGGCACGGCAAAGGTGACACCGGAGGAGACCTGCGGTATCCCGCATCACGGCGTGGATATCCTTACGCCGGACAAGGCTTTCAGCGTGGCAGACTTTACCGCCATGGCCGGAAAGCTGGAAGAAGAGATCTCTGCCCGGAAGAAGCTGCCCATCCTTGTGGGCGGCACAGGGCTGTATGTTCAGAGCTTTCTGTATGGGGTGCGCTTTACAGAGGAAAAAGCACCTGCCGGTCTGCGGGAGCAGCTGGCGGCGGAACTGGCTGCAAAAGGCGGTGCTGCCATGTACGAAGAACTGAAGCAGGCCGACCCGGAAGCTGCTGCGGCTATCCACCCGAACAATCAGGTGCGGGTGCTGCGCGCACTTGAACATTATCGTGCCACCGGCAAAAAGCTGAGCGAACAGAAGGCGGAGTCTCTCCCGCCGGAGCGGCCCTACCGCAGCCTGATCCTCGGTCTGGATTTCCCAGAGCGCGCGGTACTTTACCGCCGCATTGACCTGCGTGTGGACAAAATGCTGGAAGCGGGCCTTATAAAGGAAGCGGAGCATGTCTGGCAGAACCGGGAAAGCTTCCGCACGGCAGCGCAGGCCATCGGATACAAGGAGTTCTTTCCGTATTTTGAGCAGACGGCTCCACTGGAAGCCTGCACGGAAAAGCTCAAGCAGGCGTCCCGCAACTATGCCAAGCGCCAGCTGACCTGGTTCCGCCATATGGACGATGTGGTCTGGCTGGATGCCGGTGCACCGGATGCAGTGCAGACTGCCATCCGCAAAACTAGCGAATTTTTAGCGAAAGGATGATCGATATGCCGGATGAGACCCAGAAGGAACGCCATGCGCCGCATGTGCTTACAACTCTGGCAGGCGTGCTGATCGCGTTTCTGCTGCTGGCAGCAATTTATGTGGTGTATCAGGCCGCACATATCCTGTTCCCGCAGAATGTTTATGAGACTGCGCTGCCTGCGGTCATTTCGGATACGGTGGAAGCCGACGGAGTTCTGCTGTTCGACGAAAGCTATGTGGCAGGCAGCGGAAACCTTGGATATCTTGCTGCCGACGGCGAGCGCGTTTCAGCGGGCACCGCAGTGGCAGAGGTGTACAGCAACGCTTCGCAGGCTTCGCTGCGCCTGCAGCTGAACCAGCTGAATGATCAGATCGACCTGCTGCAGAAATCGCAGAACACTTCTGCGCTGCAGCTGGATACCCTTTTAAAAGAACGTTCTTCTGCGCTGTATGACCTGCTGGATACGCTAGACGACAGCGATTATGAAGCGGTGGATGATGATGCCAATGCCTACCTGCTGGCCCAGAACAAGCTCTGGGTGGTAACGGGCGAAGCTGCAAACTTTACCGATCAGATCACTGCGCTGGTCCAGCAGTCCCAGAGCGTGCAGGCGCAGCTGGGCAGCCCGGCGCAGATCACTGCACCGCAGACCGGCTATTTTGTGCGCTCTTCCAGCAGCGGACGGCTCAATGCCAGTGCCGATGATATCCTTGCACTGAACGCACAGGAGCTGCAGGGCTATCTGCAGTCCGACCCAGTGTTGGCACTGGACGGCTGCGCCGGTAAGATCGTGGCAGGGTTCACATGGCGCTATGTGGGCGTGTGCACTGCAAAGCAGGGCGAAAAGCTGCTGGGTCAGAACGGCAAGCCGCTGAGCACAGCGGTGGAGATCAGCTTCCCGGGTCAGGTGGAGAACAGCCTCAAGGCCACCGTCACCGAGGTGGAGATCGATCAGGACAGCGGCCTTGCCCGCTTTGTGCTTGCCTGCAACTCCATCAACGGCGATGTGCTTTGCCTGAACCGGGCTGCAGCACGCATCTCGGTAGGAGAGCGCAGCGGCCTGCGGGTGCCTGCTGCGGCTGTGCACTATTTAAAAGAGGATGGCACCGAGGCACAAACGCAGGGCGAAAACTACATTCCCGGTGTGTACGTGAAACTTGGCAACATTGCCCGCTTCTGCCCGATCGACCCGGTGGACGCAGACCATCCCCTCATCACGGACGGCGATTACATCCTTGTTCTGCCCGAAGGGACCGAGGGCTCGGTCAGCAAGGTGAGGCTTTATGACGAAATAATCGTTTCCGGACAAAATTTGTATGATGGAAAGCTTTTGTAGTTATTGACATCTGAGGCAAAAAATCCGATAATAGATAAAGCTATTATTTGCATCTATTTGCAAAGAACGCCAGGCAGCGCCATGCTGCCCGAATGAAAGGAGCAGATTGTATGTCTTTGCTTGACAGCATTAAGAAAGGTCTGTTTGACCAGGAAGACGATTACGAGGATCAGTACATTGACGATGGCCCCCAGATGGTAAACAATAACAATGGCATCGGCCTTGGTGCTGACGACGAAAATGAAGAGCCTGTTGAGGGTGCCAAGAAGAACGGAAAGGTGGTCAACATCAATGCCACCACTCAGCTCAAGGTCGTTCTGGTCAAGCCTGAGCGTTTTGAGGATGCCAGTACCATTGCTGACCACCTGAACAACAAGCGCACCGTGGTGCTCAATCTGGAGTCTACCAACAAGGAAGTGTCCCGCCGTCTGGTGGATTTCCTGTCCGGTGTTGCATATGCAAACAATGGCCAGATCAAGCGCGTGGCCAACAGCACCTTCATCATCACTCCGTACAACGTGGATATCATGGGCGATCTGCTGGACGAGCTGGAGAACAATGGCGCGTTCTATTGATCCGCAGCCCAAGGCGGCGCGCGGGTTCATCCCTGCGCGTACCGATGAAGAACGCTATCTCATGCGCCATATCGAGGACTTGGCCCACACGGCCTTTTCCCGGGACATTGCGCGGTATTCGGCTTTCCTGAGTGACCGCGAGCAGGACTTGGCCCGCGCGGCACTGGGCCGTGCCGGTGTGCAGGAGGGCTTCCGGTTTGAGGGCGGCTGGTTGAATGCGGAGCGCAGGGTGCTCTGTATCGAGCCGGAGTACAGCTGCGGCGAAGCACCCATCTGCTGTGTGCGGCTGCAATGCCGTGCACAGGCGGGGGCTGCGCTGCCCGCCCACAAGGATTACCTGGGCAGTCTGATGGGCCTTGAGCTGCGGCGCGAGGCGCTGGGAGATATCGTTCTGCCGGAGGATCAGCCGGGCACAGCTTATGTGTTTGCACTGGAACCGGCAGCACAGCTGATCTGCCGGGAACTGTTTCAGGCTGGACACACGGAGCTGACCACGGAACTGCTGACGCTGGACGAGGTGCCGCAGTTTCCGCAGGCGGAGCGTGAGATGCACAGTGCAACGGTATCGTCCCTGCGGCTGGACGCTGTGCTGGCAGCTATGCTGCACTGCAGCCGAGGACAGGCTTCGGAACTGATTGAGGCGGGCAGGGTGGAGATCAACCACCTGCCGGCGGATAAACCTCATGCGCAGGTATATGAGGGCGATGTGTTCACGGTGCGCGGCAAGGGCCGCTTCAACCTGACTGCACTGCCCGGCAAAAGCAGAAAAGATCGGTCAATCATCGAATTTTTTCAATATTAAAAGCAACGGGAGGAAATGACTATGCTGACTCCGCAGGATGTCCGTTCTGTGCAATTTGAGAAAAACCTCCGCGGCTACCGCACAGAGGACGTAGACCGTTTTCTGGATAAGGTGGAAGAACAGCTGCGGGACGACGATGCGCAGGCGGAACAGCTTCGCAAGCAGATTGCGGACCTGACTGCTGAAAACCAGAAGCTGCACGATGAACTGAAGAGCTTTGAGGCAGATGGTGAAATGCTCAAGAGCGCGCTGATCAATGCACAGCGCATGGGCGAAAATGTCATCCGCGAAGCAAACCAGAAAGCAGAAGAGATCATCCATCGTGCAAATCTGCGCGGTGATGATATCATCCGCGATGCCAACGAACTGCTGCAGAAGGCAAACGACCGTGCAGACGAGATCGAGAACGAAGCAAACGAGAAGCGCCTTGCAGAGGAGCGCGAGTATGACCGCGTGCGTCTGGAAGTGACCCGCTTCAAGTCTGATGTGCTCAACCTGTACCGCAGCCATGTGGAGTCGCTGAGCCGTCTGCCGGAGTTCCAGAAGGAAACGGCTGCACAGGATGCCGAACAGGCAGAGCCTGCTGCAGAGGAAAGTGAGCCTGCCGCTGCAGCCCAGCCGCAGGCAGCGGACGTGCAGGAGCCGGAAGCAGAGCCTGCACAGCCCGCACAGGAAGATGCAGAACCTGCTGCCGTTGTTGAAAATGACGACGACAAGGCAGCTGACAGCAGCGAGGATTTCTGGGCAAAGGATGAGAGCCAGCTCAAGCTGGACCCGCCGCCCGCGCCTCCTGCTGATTTTAAGCCGGACGAGCCGGACTACGATGCTTTTCAGGGTGTCAAGTTCAGCGAGTAAGGCAACCCCATAAGGAAATATAGAGGAGAGTGTAAACCATTGGCTAAGAACAAATCGCAGTACGATAGTACTCTGAACCTGCCCAAGACCCTGTTTGAAATGCGTGCCGGCCTGCCCAAGAAGGAGCCGGTCATGCTCAAGGATTGGGACGACAACGACCTGTACAATCAGCTCATGAAGCACAACGAGGGCAAGCCGCAGTTCATCCTGCACGATGGCCCTCCGTACGCAAACGGTAATATCCACATGGGTACTGCCCTGAACAAGATCATCAAGGATATCATTATCCGCGATAAGAACATGGAGGGTTTCCAGGCTCCCTATGTGCCCGGCTTTGATACCCACGGCCTGCCAATCGAGCTGAAGGCTCTGTCCTCCGTCGGTGATAAGAAGAAGGACATTTCCAAGCTGGAACTGCGCCAGATCTGCGAAAAGTTTGCTACCGAGCACATCGATATCATGAGCGACCAGTTCAAGCGTCTGGGCGTTATCGGCGATTTCGAGCATCCGTATCTGACCCTGAAGCCTGAGTTCGAGGCACGCCAGATCGAGATTTTTGGCGAGATGGCAAAGAAGGGCTACATCTACAAGGGCCTGAAGCCCGTGTACTGGTGCCCGGACTGCCGCACGGCTCTGGCAGAGGCCGAGATCGAGTACGGCGAGGACGACTGCGATTCCATCTTCGTGCGTTTCCACGTCTCTCAGGACCCCAACGGTGTGCTGGCAAAGCACGGCATCCCGATGGACAAGACCTACTTCGTCATCTGGACCACCACCACTTGGACTCTGCCCGCTAACGAGGCGATCTGCCTGAACGGCCAGTTCGAGTACTCCTTCGTCAAAATCGGCGATGAGTTCCACATCATGGCCACCGAACTGGTCAAGAGCGTCATGGACGCCTGCCACATCGAGAACTACGAGATCGTGGGTGAGCCGGTCCCCGGTACCGAGTTCGAGCTGATGCGCTACAACCACGTTTACCTGCCCAAGGAGGGCTGGGTTATTCTGGGTGATCACGTCACGCTGGAAAGCGGTTCCGGCTGTGTCCATACCGCAGGCGGCCACGGCGTGGACGACTTCAACGTCTGCCAGAAGTATCCGCAGGTGCCCATCACCGTCCCCGTGGACGATGGCGGCTATCTGACCGAGCTGGCCGGCAAGTATGCGGGTCAGCGCGTGTGGGCTGCCAACAAGACCATTCTGGCCGATTTGACCGAGTCCGGTGCTGTCATGGGTCAGGTGCACATCAAGCATCAGTACCCGCACTGCTGGCGCTGCCATCACCCCATCATCTTCCGTGCAACGGAACAGTGGTTCTGCTCCATCGCAAAGTTCCGCGAGGATGTCTATAAGGCCATCGACACCGTTACCTGGATGCCGGATTGGGGCCATGACCGCATGAAGGGCATGGTGCGCGACCGCAACGACTGGTGCATCAGCCGCCAGCGCACCTGGGGCGTGCCCATTCCCGCATTCTATTGCAAGAAGTGCGGCACCTACCACATCACCGATGCCACCATCAAGGCTGTCAGCGACCTGTTCCGCAAGGAAGGTTCCGATGCATGGTATAAGTACGAAGCCGAGCAGATTATCCCCGCAGGCGAAGTGTGCGAAAAGTGCGGTGCTTCCGAGTGGACCAAGGACACCGACATCATGGATGTCTGGTTCGACTCCGGCTCCACCCACGCCGCTGTGCTGGAGGAGCGCCCCGAGCTGCGCTTCCCGGCTGATATGTATATGGAGGGCGGCGACCAGTTCCGCGGCTGGTTCCAGTCCAGCCTGCTGACCAGCGTTGCAAGCAAGGGTTGCGCACCCTATAAGTCTGTTCTGTGCCACGGCTGGGTCGTGGATGAGCAGGGCAAGCAGATGCACAAGAGCGCCGGCAACGGCGTGGAGCCCAGCGAGATCATCAAGGACTACGGCGCTGATATCATCCGTCTGTGGGTGGCTTCTTCCGACTACACCGTGGATGTGCGTGCCGGCAAGAACATCTTCAAGCAGCTGAGCGAGGCTTACCGCAAGATCCGCAACACCGCCCGCTTCATTCTGGGCAATCTGGATGGCTTTGATCCCAACACCGACTGTGTGGCTGACGATCAGCTGCAGGAGATCGACCGCTGGGCACTGGCTGCTCTGGATGACCTGATGGTCAACACCAGCGCAGGCTACGCTGTGTATGACTTCAACAAGGTCTATCATGCAGTGTACAACTTCTGCGTTGTTGCAATGTCCAACTTCTATCTGGATGTGACCAAGGATCGCCTGTACTGCACCAACGGCGCAGGCCGCAAGGCTGCTCAGACCACCATGTACAAGATCCTTGTAGCTCTGGACAAGATCATTGCGCCCATCCTGTGCTTCACCAGTCAGGAGATCTGGGACTTCATGCCCAAGACCGAGGGCATGAACAAGTACGTTGTCTTTGAGGAGATGCCCAAGGCTGGCCAGTATGCCGCCGATGAAGCCTTCAAGGCAAAGTGGGCACAGCTGATCGCCGTCCGTGATGAGGTGAAGAAGGTTCTGGAGCAGGCCCGTGCCGAAAAGGTCATCGGTGCTTCTCTGGAGGCTGCCGTCACCCTGTACTGCAATGACGCGGTGTATGATCTGCTGAACAGCATCCCCATGGACGAGCTGGCCGACCTGATGATCGTCTCTCAGGTAGAGCTGGTCAAGGGCGAAGGCGGCGCTGCAAGTGCTGTCGAGGGCCTGGGCGTTGCTGCTGCACATGCCACCGGCGAAAAGTGCGAGCGCTGCTGGAAGTATTCTTCTTCCATCGGCAGCCATGCCGCACATCCCACCCTGTGCGCACGCTGCGCCAGCGTTGTGGAAGCCTAAGCGTTCCGCATAAAACAATGTTTTAAAGGGCGGCGCTCCCTTATACCGGGGAGCGCCGTTTTTTATACTGAATGATTTTGGGAGTATCCTATGGCATTTGTTGTTTTTAATCTGCTCGCGGCTGCGGCACTCATTGGCATCGATCAGGCCATCAAGCTGTGGGCCACCAATGTGCTGCAGCCCATTGGTGCAATGCCGCTGATCCCCCATGTGGTGGAGCTGCGGTTCGTGCTCAACCCGGGCATGGCGTTCAGCCTGCTCAGCGGCAAGCAGCTGTTTCTCATCATCGCTACCAGCATAGCGCTGATCTTTGTGGCCTATGGGCTGTTCTTCCGCAGCCGCGGCAGATACCTGCAGCAGGCTGCGCTGCTGCTGATCCTTGCCGGCGGCATCGGCAACCTGATCGACCGTGTGCTCAACGGCGAGGTTGTGGACTACATCAATCTGCTGTTCATGCAGTTTGCGGTGTTCAATTTTGCGGATATCTGCGTGTGTGTGGGCGTGGGCCTCTGGGTGCTGGTAATTTTTCTGGAAGAGCTGCACGCTGAGAACGGGCAGTCCCCGAAGGAGCAGTGAGCCATGGAACAGCGTGAATTTGTGGTGGAGCAGGAGACGGCAGGCCAGCGCATCGACCGCTTCCTGAGCGGCGAGGACACCGGCCTTTCCCGGTCTGCTCTGCAGGCGCTGGTGGCCGACGGTCATGTGTTGTGCAACGGCAGGCTGGTTGCCAAAAGCCTGAAGCTCAAGGCGGGCGACACCATCGTTTTGGAAATTCCGGACGCAAAGCCCATTGAGGCCGTGCCGCAGGACATCCCGCTGGAAATCGTCTATGAGGACGAGCATCTGCTGGTGGTCAACAAGCCCAAAGGCATGGTGGTGCACCCGGCTCCCGGCAACCCGGACGGCACGCTGGTGAACGCGCTGCTGTGGCACTGCAAGGGAAGCCTGTCCGGTATCGGCGGCGAGATTCGCCCCGGCATCGTGCACCGCATCGATAAGGACACCAGCGGCCTGCTGGTGGTGGCAAAGGACGATGCAACGCACATCGGCCTTTCCCAGCAGATGGCGGTGCACAGTGTGGAGCGCGCGTATCGCACCATCGTGTACGGCGGCTTTGCACAAGATGAGGGCTTTGTGGAAAGCAATCTGGGCCGCAGCAAGACCGACCGCAAAAAGATGGCGGTCTACCCGGCCAGTGAGCCGCACACCAAATATGCCTATACCGGCTATCAGGTGCTGGAACGGCTGAACAACTTTACCATGCTGGAATGCCGCCTGAAGACCGGCCGCACCCATCAGATCCGCGTGCACATGGCATCCATCCAGCACCCGGTGGCGGGTGACCCGGTGTATGGCCCGCACAATTGCATCACCAGCCTGCACGGCCAGTGCCTGCACGCCAAAACGCTTGGCTTTGTGCACCCGATCACCGGCGAACATCTGCGGTTCGATTCGGAATTGCCGGAATACTTCACTCGTTTTCTTGCAACGCTCAGGAGGGGAACGGTATGAACCATCTTTCTTCAACGCTCGTACTGTGTGATCTGGACCATCTGCTTTTGGGTGCCGACGGCAACCTGACGCAGGTGGTGCGGGATGTGCTGCAGCTGTTCGTCCGCCGCGGCGGACGTTTTACGGTGTTTTCCCAGCGCACGCCGCGGGCAGTGCGGTCCATTCTGGGCAGTGTGCGGCTCAGCGCTCCTGCGCTGGTGTGCGGCGGTGCCATGGCCTACCATTTTGCCGATGGCACCTGCCAGCCGCTGTGCACCTTTGCCGGGCAGGATGCCGACCTGTTCGCCCGCCTGCCGGTGGCAGAGGGCGTGGGCATTGCCCTGCAGATGACCGACGGTACTACCCGCGTGCTGCGCATGAGCGAGGCATTGGAGCGTCATCTGCGGCAGGAATGGACCCCTTATCTGCTGGCAAACGCGGCAGACATCAAGGGGGAAGAAGTGCTGCGGGTGCTGCTGTATCAGGACAGCAAGGCAGTGCCCATGATCTCGCTGCTGGAAAAATCTCTGGGCGACCGCACAGCGGTGCTGCTGGGCGAGCGTGCCGCAACGGATACGCTGATCCTGACCCCCAGAACCGTCTCCGGCCGTGAAATGCTGGATGCCGTGTGTATGCCGGTGGGCATCGACCCGGAAGAGGTGCTGGTACTTGCCGGAGGGCTGCCTATGCTGGACATGGTGCGCGCTTCCAGCCAGAGCACCGCAGCTGCGGATGCCCCGGCTGAGCTGCGTCTTGCTGCCCAAAAGGTCACTTTGACCGATGCTGCGGCAGGTTCTGCAGTGGAAGTGCTGTACCGTATGGTGCGGGATGCTGAAAATTTGGCGTAAAATTTGTGCAAGGCTTCTGCAAATTCTTTCGCAGAAGCCTTTCTTTTTGGAGGAAAGTCAGGTACAATGAGAGAAACGCATCTTCTGGTCCTGCAAAAGAAGGAAAAACTCTTTCTTGCGCTGTCGCTGGCGGCGGTGGTTTTGTGCACAGTGCTGGCCTTTGGCTTTGCCGTGCCGCTGCAGGCTGCCGAATCGCAGGTCCTGCCGGATACGACCGGGCTGGAACAGTATGTGCTGGTGGATCTGAACACTGCCGATCTCTCTGCGCTGTGCACACTGCCGGGCGTAGGGGAAAAGCGCGCACAGACGATTCTGGATTACCGGACGCAGAATGGCCCGTTTGAACGGGTAGAAGATGCAGCCAATGTTCCGGGCCTGACACAGACCATTGTGGATTCCTGGGCAGGAATGGCAACCGTGAGCTGAGCCGCAGCCGGCGGCCCGGCGCAGCAAAAAGGGGAATGATTATGAGTGACGATACCATTTTTATCAACCGGGAACTGAGCTGGCTGGATTTCAACCGGCGCGTTCTTGCGCTGGGCAAAGATAAAAATGTTCCGCTTGCAGAGCGGGTCAAATTTCTTGCGATCTACGGCTCCAATCTGGACGAGTTTTTTATGGTGCGCGTGGGTTCTCTGCAGGAGCGCGCCAATCTGGAACAGGAACAGGGCAAAAAGGTCAAGAGGGAAAACAAGACCAACATGTCCGCGGCGGAACAGCTGACTGCCATCATGCCCAAAACGGCACAGCTGCAGGAGGAGTGCGATAAATACTACGCAAAGGCGCTGGAAGCACTGGCGGAGTGCGGCTGGCGCAAGGTGGATCTTGACCACTTGTCCAAGGAGGACGAGCACTTCTGGAAGAAGTACTTCCAAACGGAGCTGTTCCCCATCCTCAGCCCGCAGATCGTGGACAACCGCCATCCGTTCCCATTCCTGCGCAATAAGGAGATTTACCTTGGCGTTCTGCTCAAGGAAAAACACCCGGCAGGGCAGAGCCTTGGCATCATTCCCATTTCCAGCCAGATGGAACGGATGCACGTTGTAAAAAAAGACGGCGAAACGCAGTTTGCACTTACCGAAGAGCTGGTGCTGCACTTTGCGGCCAGCATCTTTGGCAAAGAGACGATTCAGGAAAAATGTCTCTTCCGCGTGACCCGCAATGCGGATATCGACGTAAAAGAGGGCATGATGGATCATGATATCGACTACCGCGAGATCATGACCGAGCTGCTCAAGCGCCGCCGCAAGCTGGCTGCGGTGCGTCTGCAGATCACGCCTGCCCCGGCCCCGGAGGTAGAACGCCTGCTGTGCAACCGTCTGCTGCTCACCCATAAACGGGTGTTCGAGCAGAAAAGCCCGCTGGATCTGAGCTTTTTCTACAAGCTCACCGGCCGCATGGAAGCGGAGGGGCGGCCGGAACTGTTCTACCCGGCTGCACGGCCCATGCTGCCGCCGCCGGACTACGACCTTGCCGCTGAGGTGCAGAAGCACGATGTGCTGCTCAGCTACCCGTACCAGTCCATCCGGCCCTTCATTGCCATGCTCAAAAAGGCTGCCCATGATCCTGAGGTCATTTCCATCAAAATGACACTGTACCGTATGGCGCGGGAGTCCCAGATCGTGCAGGCGCTGATGGAAGCCGCTGAGAACGGCAAAGAGGTGGTGGCGCTGGTGGAGCTGCGCGCCCGCTTTGACGAGCAGAACAATATCGACTGGTCGAAGCAGCTGGAAAGCGCAGGCTGTACGGTCATTTATGGCTTTGATGATTACAAAGTGCACTCCAAGCTGACCCTTATCACCAAAAAGAGCAAAGAGGGCTACTCTTATATCACCCAGATCGGCACCGGCAACTACAACGAAAAAACCAGTGAGCTTTACACGGACTACTCCTTCATTACGGCAGACCATGGCATTGGCGAGGAAGCTTCCAATGTGTTCCAGAACCTTGCCGTGCAGAAGCTGACTGAGGAGAGCGACCGGATGCTGGTAGCACCGCTGCGCTTCAAGAGCGTATTGCTGGAAGAGATGGATCGTGTCATTGCCGCCGCCCGCATGGGCCGTCCGGCATCCATGATCCTGAAAAACAATTCCATCAGCGACCGGGATATCATCCTCAAGCTGCAGGAAGCCAGCTGTGCCGGTGTGCGCATTGATATGATCGTGCGCGGCATCTGCTGCGTGCGCGCCGGTGTGCCCGGCAAGACGGAGAACCTGCATATTCGCAGCCTTGTGGGTCGTTATCTGGAGCATGGCCGTATTTACAGCTTCTTCGATGGTGCACATACCCGCATCTATATTGCATCCGGCGATTTTCTCACCCGCAACACCGAGTGCCGCGTGGAGGTGGGCGTGCGCGTGGAGGATCCCGTGCTGGTGCGGAAGCTTACCGACATTCTGCAGCTGCAGCTGCGGGATAATGTCAATGCCCGCGAGATGCGCCCGGACGGCAGCTACCAGAAGGTAAAGCCCGCTGAGGGCGAAGCACTGGTGAACGGCCAGATGGGCATGTATGAGCTGTTGAAAAATGACTGGACGCAGCCGGAGCCTTGGAGGCTTTCTGCCGCTGTGCAGGAAAAACAGCCTGAACCTTCTGCCGAAGCAGCAAAGCCAGAACCTGCGAAAACGGAAGCGGCTCCCGCTGCAAAACAGGCAGAAGCTTCTCACCCGGAATCTGCTGCGGCACCGGAAAGCGGCGACCGTTTTGACCAGCTGGAACAGATGGTCAATCATAAAAAGCGTACAGAGCCGCAGCCTGCCCCTGCAGCCAAGCCGATAAAGCCGGTGGTGGTGGAGACACCCGCCCCCAGAAGCCGCCTGAAACGGATTTTGGATTTTTTCAAGTTACGCAGATAATATTTGCAAGACCCGACAGAGCAAACCCTCTGCCGGGTCTTTTTGCGTGTTTGCCTGCATAAATAAAAAGCAAACGGAAGGCGGGAGGCAGAAGGTGCGGGCAAAGCGATGGGGACGAGCCGGGCACGGCAGGGAGCAGCCCAGATGGAGGGTGATTTTTCTGGCAGTTTTAGCCGGACTGCTGGTGTGCTTGGTGCTTCCGGTGCGGGCGCAGAAAAAAACGGGGAAGCTCTGTTTCCCGCTGGACACCACACAGTACCGTGTTTCGGACGGATACGGCTGGCGGCAGGATCCTTTTACCGGGGAAAGGACGTTCCATAAGGGCATTGATCTTGCCTGTGCAGAGGGAACAGAAGTGCTTGCTGCGGAAGGCGGTGCGGTGGTGCAGGCATACCGCAGCACAAGCTATGGCACCTGTCTGCGTGTTCTCCATACAGATGGCAGCGAGTCACTTTACGCCCATTTGCAGTACGCCTATGTCCGCCCGGGCGAGGTGGTGGAAGCAGGGCAGCTGCTGGGCGCAGCAGGGCGCAGCGGGCGCGCTACGGGAGCACACCTGCATTTTGAACTGTACCGGCAGGGAACAGCCTGTGACCCGGCGGATGCGCTGGGCCTTTCCTCATGAAGCTGCATGATTCCCGGCAGCTGGGGCCGCTGGTGTTCCGCGACCCGCTGCTTTTGTGTAGCGCACTGTATTTTCTGCTCTACTTTGATGCAAGCGGCTTTCTGCGGCTGGGGTTGCTGGCGGCGTTCCTGCACGAGTGCGGGCACATTCTGGTGTATTGTGTGTTTCTGCGCCGCTTTCCGGTCATTGAGGTGACCATGACCGGCTTTTGTATGCGGATGGACGCTCCGGCCCGGGGCCTTTCACCGGGGCGGCTCTTTTGGCTGGCTGCTGCAGGCCCGGCGGTCAATTTCATGCTGGCAGGCATCTGGGCGCTGCGGCTGGAACAGGAACTGACCATCCGCGGCAGTGCCTTCTGGGCGGCAAATCTGCTGACCGGGGGATTCAATCTGCTGCCCGTTCCACCGCTGGATGGGGCGCAGCTGGCATCCTGCCTGTGCGAAATGCGGCGTGCAGGCAAAAAGTTTAAGGGAAATGATTGAAAAAACAGCTCATTTCGGGTACAATAAAATGACGTGTAAAAATGGACTGTTTATTGGAGGACTCGATGTTTGATCCAAAACTGAAAGAAGCACTGGGACGGGTACAGAAGCCTGGTCGTTATACCGGCGGAGAACCCGGCAGTGTATATAAGGACAAAGAAAAAGTGGATGTCCGCTTTGCGTTCTGCTTTCCGGACACCTATGAGGTAGGTATGTCCTTCCTCGGCGAAAAGATCCTGTATGAGCTGCTCAACAGCCACGAAAACTGGTGGTGCGAGCGTGCTTTTATGCCGTGGCTGGATATGAAGGCCGAGATGGAGCGTCTTGGTCTGCCGCTCTACACCATGGAGAGCAAGGATCCGCTCACCGCTTTTGATGCAGTGGGCTTCACCCTGCAGTACGAGCTTTCCTATACCAATATTCTGGCTATGCTGGATCTGGCGGGCATCCCGTTCTATTCCAAGGATCGCGATGAAAGCTGGCCGCTGATCGTGGCGGGTGGCCCCTGCGCCTGCAACGCGGAACCCATTGCGGACTTTTTTGATGTGGTCCAGCTGGGTGAGGGCGAAAACCAGCTGCCCGGCATCTGCGCCGAGATCGAAAAGGCCAAGAAGGAGGGCGGCGTCTCCAAAAAGGAGCTGCTGCTGCGCATTGCAAAGATCCCCGGTGTCTATATCCCGGCGTTCTACGATGTGGAGTATTACGAAGATGGCCGGGTCAAGGCCATCACCCCCAATGAGCCGGGCATCCCGGCGCGCATCACCAAGGCGATCATCAAGGACCTGAACGAGTTTGCCCCGCCCACGAATTTCGTGGTGCCCATGGTGGGTGCCATTCAGGACCGCGCCAGCATCGAGGTGCTGCGCGGCTGTGTGCGTGGCTGCCGTTTCTGTCAGGCGGGCTTTCTGTACCGCCCCATGCGCCAGCGTGACGCGGGCCTTCTGAACAGGGCGGCGCAGGAGCTGTGCGCTAACACCGGCTATGAAGAGCTGAGCCTTTCCAGCCTGTCCACCTCTGACCACGGCCAGCTGGAAGAGCTGCTGGATGATCTGAACGAGTGGGCACCCAGGGAGCATGTCAGCCTGTCGCTGCCGAGCCTGCGTGTGGACAACTTCTCCCAGAGCCTCATTGAAAAAACCACCAAGGTGCGCAAGAGCGGCCTGACCTTCGCCGCCGAAGCCGGCACCCAGCGCCTGCGCAACGTCATCAACAAGAATGTCACATGGGATGAGATCGAAAAGACCTGCACCATTGCATTCAACGCGGGCTACACCTCAGTCAAGCTCTACTTCATGATGGGCCTGCCCACTGAGACCATGGAGGACATTGAGGGCATCGCAGAGACGGCGCAGAAGGTGGTAGACCTCTATTATTCTCTGCCCAAGCGCGGCAAGGGCAAGGGCGTACAGGTGACCATCAGCTGTGCCTGCTTTGTGCCCAAGCCCCATACGCCGTTTGAGTTCGTGCCCATGGACACTGAAGAAATGCTACGCGCCAAGCAGAAGCACCTGCTGGAAAGTGTGCGCAGCCGCAAGATCAAGGTCAACTATCACGACAGCACCACCAGCTTTCTGGAGGGCGTGTTTGCCAAGGGTGACCGCCGCCTTGCCCCGGCCATTGTGGAAGCCTACAAGCGCGGCTGCTACTTTGACGGCTGGGAGGAGTGCTTCAAGTACGATACTTGGCTGCAGACCTTTGCTGATCTGGGCATCGACCCGGCGTTCTACTGTCAGCGCCCCATTGGTCTGGACGAGGTAACGCCCTGGTCCCATATGGACTACGGTGTTACCCACGAATATCTGGTGCGGGAGTACCAAAAGGCTCTTGCCGCCCAGACCACCCAGCCCTGCAACCGTGCCTGCCACGGCTGCGGTGCAAATCACCTGTTAGGAGGTCCCTGCTTTGATTACAGTAAGAATCTCGTTTGAGAAAAAGAATGAGGCCTCCTACATCTCCCTGCTGGACCTGCAGCGGGTGATGCAGCGGGTGCTCAAGCGCAGCGGCCTGCCGGTGTGGCATACGCTGGGCTTCAACCCCCATATCTACATGACCTTTGCCTGCCCGCTTTCTCTGGGGCAGGAGAGCGAGTGCGAGTGCGTGGACGTCAAGACCGAAGCGGAAGCTCCGGATTTTGAGCAGTGGAAAGCGGCCCTCAATGCCATCATGCCCGCAGGCATCGTGATCACGCACGTTGGCCCGGTGCAGATGAAGGCAGACCTCATTGCCTACGCATGCTATCGCATCACCTACCCGGCGGCAGCGGCTGCGGCGCTGGATGCGTACAACGCGCTGGAAAGCGCTCCGGTGGAAAAGCACGGCAAAAAGGGCAACAAGATCATTGAGCTGAAGGAACATCTGCCCAAGGTGGAGTACACCACGGAGGGGGACAGCCTGCACATTGAGCTGTGCCTGCCCGCTGCGCAGGAGCTGAACCTGAACCCCTCGCTGCTCACCGGCTTTCTGGAAGAAAAATTTGGCCTGCCTGCCGTTAGCGCCAACATCCTGCGCAAAAAGTTTTTGACGGCAGATAAGCAGCTGTTTGTCTGATCGGAGCGTGAAAGACTGTCTGTTGGGCAAAACAGAAAATTTTTGCATTTATTTTGGTCAGAACGCTTGCATTTACGCAGGTTTTGTGATATCCTATTTAGGCGTTAGTGTCCGCTGAGACCACAGCGGGGTTAATGACAATATCATTAAACGGGCGGTCCTCTGACGGCAAAGTGCCGTGTATGAACGTCTAAAAACAAATGGAGGATTCAAAAATGGACGCACTGAAGATTATTTCTGAAGGCAGCATCAAGGCTGAAAAGCCCCAGTTCAACGTTGGCGATACCGTCCGCGTTGATGTTCGTATCAAGGAAGGCGACCGTGAGCGCATTCAGGCCTTTGAGGGCACTGTGATCGCAAAGAAGCACGGTGGCGTTGCTGAGACCTTCACCGTTCGCCGCGTTGCTTACGGTGTTGGCATCGAGCGTGTCTTCCCCATCAACAGCCCCTTCGTTGAGAAGGTCACCGTTGTCCGCAAGGGCAAGGTCCGCCGCGCAAAGCTGTTCTACCTGCGTGGTCGTACGGGCAAGGCTGCCAAGGTCAAGAGCGATATTTGATCATCCCCGATTTGAAACGGGAGAAAAGGGACAACCTTGTTGTCCCTTTTTTCTTTATCAAATTTTCGGAAAAAATGCGGCTTTTTGCAGGCACCGTTCTTGCGAAGAGCCTGTCGGCTGCGGTATAATCGGGTCAGCAGTGTAAAACCAGAAGGTGAGGTGTACCGGATATGGAAAAACAGGAACAGGCAAAGCCCGTGCGTGGGCAGAACCTGCTGGAATGGTACGAGGCATTGATCTCGGCAGCGCTGGTGCTGGTGCTGATCTTTTCGTTTTTCTTCCGCATCATTCAGGTGGACGGCAGCTCCATGGTGCCCACACTGGTGAACGGTGATAAGCTCATCGTGTGGGGAGCAGGCTATACACCGCAGCGTGGTGACGTGGTCATTGTGGACAGCTATACCTCCTACGGCAAGCCGCTGGTCAAGCGTGTCATCGCCAAAGGCGGCGATACGGTCTCCATCGATTATGCGACCGGCACCGTGGCGGTGAACGGCGAGGTCTTGCAGGAGGACTACATTGCAGAGCCTACTTATCTTGGCTATGATGTAACTTTCCCGTATACGGTGCCGGAGGGCACGGTGTTCGTGATGGGTGATAACCGCAACCAATCACTGGACAGCCGTTCCACCTATGTGGGCTGCATTGACGAACGGGACATTCTGGGCAGGGTGCTTTTATGCTTTATGCCCTTTACAGATTTTGGGGTGGTAAAATGAACGAAATGGATACCCGCTTTGCAAACCAGTACAATATTCAGTGGTTCCCGGGCCACATGACCAAGACTCTGCGCATGATGGAGCAGGAGATCCAGCACGTGGATGCCAGCCTTGTGCTGCTGGATGCCCGCATCCCGCTTTCCAGCCTGAACCCGGAGATCGAGCGCATCACGGCCCGCAAGCCGAAACTATACGCGCTGAACAAGGCCGATCTGGCAGACCCGGCTGTAACGGAAGAATGGATCAAGTATTTCCGTGCGGCAGATGCCGGCTGTGTGGCCATCAGCGCCAAGCAGAAGGGCGGTGCCAATGCGGTAAAGGTTGCCATTGAAAAAGAACTGGCGGGCCTGCTGGAACGCCGCCAGAACCGCGGTATGGGCGGTGCCAAAACACAGGTGATGCTGTGCGGCATCCCCAATGTGGGCAAATCCACCTTCATCAACACCTTTGCAGGTTCTGCCCGCGCTAAGGCGGCAGACCGCCCGGGTGTGACCAAGGGCAAACAGTGGGTCAGCACCGACAAATTTGATCTGCTGGATATGCCCGGCGTACTGTGGAAGAAGTTCGACTCCAAGACCATTGCGTCCAATCTGGCCTTTATCGGCTCCATCAAGGATGATATTCTGGATGTGGAAGAGCTGGCCATGAACCTGCTGGACGAGGTGCGCCGCAACTACCCCGACCTTGTGGCCCAGCGCTACAAGCTGGATGCCGAAACGCTGGCCCTGCCGCCCTACGAGCTGATGGAAGCCATCGGCCGCAAGCGCGGTCTGCTGGTGCGCGGCGGCGAGGTGAACACCGAGCGCTGCGCCATTATGCTGGTGGACGAGTTCCGCGCCTGCAAGTGGGGCCGCATCTCGTTGGAGCGTCCGCCGCAGCGGGATGATCTGGCTGATTTTGCCGAGGAGGATGACGAATGAAGCGCCGTTCCGACGAGGAGATCTCGGCTCCGCTGTATGAGTACGATGCCGCTGTACGCAGTCAGTATGGCTGCTTTGCAGGCGTGGACGAAGCCGGACGCGGCCCTCTGTGCGGCCCGGTGTGCGTAGCGGCCTGTATTCTGGACCCGGAGAATCCGGTCTTTGGCATCAACGACTCCAAAAAGCTTACCGAGAAAAAGCGGGAAGCTCTGTTTGATGAGATCATTGAAAAGGCGTTGGCCTACAAAATTGTTTTTGTGGGGCCGGAGATCATCGACCGGGACAACATCCTCAACGCCACCATGGGCGGCATGAAGCAGGCCGTGGAAGAGATGGACATCGTGCCGAACCTTGTTCTCGTGGATGGAAACCGCACCCCGGCAGGGCTGCTGGTCCCGGCACAGCCGGTGGTCAAGGGCGATGCCACCAGTGCCAGCATCGGCGCAGCATCCGTCCTTGCCAAGGTCAGCCGTGACCGCTATATGCTGGAACTGGACAGACAGTATCCGCAGTATCAGCTGGCAAAGCACAAGGGCTACCCGACCAAGCTCCACTATGAGCTGATCGCCCAGTACGGCATCCAGCCGTTCTACCGCCGCAGCTTCCTCAAAAAGCAAGGCTACTGGCCGGAGAACGGAAAGTGAACCGCGCCGAGACAGGGCGCAGGGGAGAAGCTGCTGCGGCCCGCTGGTATCAGAAGCAGGGCTGCAGGCTGCTGGCACATAACTTCCACACCCGGATGGGTGAGCTGGATGTTGTGGTGCAGGAGCCAGATGGGACCATTGTCATCTGTGAGGTCAAGACCCGTGCGGAAGGCTCTCTGGCCAGCCCGGCAGAAGCGGTGGACCGGCCCAAACAGCGCCGCCTGATCCGTGCAGCACAGTGTTATCTGCAGCAGAATGGCCTGAGCGATGCACCGGTGCGATTTGACGTGGCAGAAGTGTTCCCTCTTGACAGCGGGCGCTGGATGGTACATATTATAAGGGGCGCTTTTCTCACGTAAAGCAACGGCCCCGGTGGGAAAATGTACGGGCAGAGGGCTTCTCTGCCACAGCAGAAGAGCGTGCTTTGCACGTTCTACGGCGAAAAAGGAGCGACAACAATGCAGTTTTTTAGTACCAGAGACCAAAACCGCAAAGTGACTTCCTCGGAAGCAATCGCACAGGGCCTGTCCAACGAGGGAGGTCTGTTTGTACCGGAAAGCTTTCCGCAGGTGGATGTGAAGGCACTGTGCGAGCTGGACTACCCGGCCATGGCAGCTGCCGTCATCAAAGAATATCTGACCGACTACTCGCAGGATTTCCTGACTGAAGCTGCCCACAAGACCTACGGAGAGGCCTTTGGCGGCAAGGCAGGCTATCTTGCCCCGGTGGAAGGGGACACCTATGCCTTAGAGCTGTGGCATGGCCCTACCTGTGCATTCAAGGATTATGCTCTGCAGCTGATGCCGAAGCTTCTGGTGGAAGCCAAAAAGAATCTGGGCCGCACGGAAAAGACCCTGATCCTTGTGGCGACCAGCGGCGATACCGGAAAGGCAGCTCTGGACGGCTACCATGATATCCCGGGCGTGGAGATCGCAGTGTTCTATCCCACGGGCGGCACCAGCGAGATCCAGCGCCTGCAGATGGCAACGCAGGAGGGCGCCAACGTGGCAGTGTACGCTGTGCGCGGCAACTTTGATGATGCACAGACCGGTGTGAAGAAGGTCTTTGGTGACACTGCCATTGCAGCAGAGCTTGCCAAGCGGAACATCCGCCTGTCCAGCGCCAACTCCATCAACTGGGGCCGTCTGGTGCCGCAGATCGTCTATTACTTTGCCGCCTATGCCCAGCTGCTCAAGGCGGGCAGGATCACCTTCGGCGATGAAGTGGACTTCTGCGTACCCACCGGCAACTTCGGCGACATTCTGGCAGGCTACTATGCAAAGCGCATGGGCCTGCCCGTAGGCAAGCTGGTCTGCGCTTCCAATGAGAACAACGTGCTGACCGATTTCCTCACCACCGGCACCTACACCGCAAAGCGGGAGTTCTTCAAGACCACCTCGCCCAGCATGGACATTCTGGTGTCCTCGAACCTCGAGCGCCTTCTGTACCATGTCACCGGCAGTGATGCCGAGGTGGCGGGCCTGATGAAGAGCCTTGCCGAGACCGGCAGCTATACTGTGCGTCCGGAGACGCTGGCTGCCATTCAGGAGAACTTCTCCTGCGGCTGGAGCAGTGAGGAAGAAGTGGCAGGGGAGATCCGTGTCCGCTACGAGAAGGACAATTACCTGTGTGATACCCACACCGCCGTTGCGTTCCATGTGGCAGCGCAGAAAAAGCGCGAGGGCGTGCCCATGGTGGTGCTGTCCACCGCGTCTCCCTTCAAGTTCCCGCGCAGTGTGCTGGAAGCACTGGGCCGCACCGCCCCGGAAAATGATTTTGAAGCAATGCAGCAGCTGGAAGCAGCTACCGAGCATACCGCACCGGCAAGCCTTGCCGCACTGCGCCAGAAGCCGGAGCGCTTTAACACCGTGATCGATCCTGCGCAGATCGCCGAGGTGGCGCTGGGCTATCAGGAATAACACATCCTGCTGCATTTAGAACAGGAGTAAAAACATGGCACTTTTTGTGCTTGGCGATACCCACCTTTCTCTGGGCGCTTCCAAGCCGATGGATATTTTTCCCGGCTGGAATGATTATGTGGAGCGCCTTGAGAAAAACTGGCGCAAGCTCATCAAACCAGAGGATACCATTGTATTGGCGGGCGATATCAGCTGGGCCATGCGCCTGACCGATACCCGTAAGGATTTTGAATTTCTGCAGAGCCTGCCCGGGCAGAAGATCATCATGAAGGGCAACCACGATTACTGGTGGTCTACCGTGAACAAGATGAATGCCTACCTCAAAGCAGAAGGCTTTGATACCCTGCACATTCTGCACAACAACTCCTACAGTGTAGAGGGGTATGCACTGTGCGGTACCCGTGGCTGGCTGTTTGATGCAGGCGAGGCCCACGACGAAAAGGTGATGAACCGCGAGATCGGACGGCTGCGCATGAGTCTGGATGCCGCCGAACCCGGGCTGGAAAAGCTGGTGTTCCTGCACTATCCGCCGGTGTATACCGGCACCAGTGCGCCGGAAATCGTGGCCACCTTAAAGGAATACAGCATCAGGACCTGCTACTATGGCCATCTGCACGGCAATGCCATCCGCTATGCGGTGCAGGGCGATGTGGATGGCATCCACTACAAGCTGGTCAGTGCCGATGGGCTGCGTTTTTGCCCGTACCGCATCAATTGAACCGTTAAAACCAATAAAAATTAACAATTTGGGCTGGCAATTGTGTCAGGAGCGTGCTATAATAGTTTTTGACGCGATTGTTGCACCCAATTGAGCGCGCGCGTCCCCGCATATTGCAAAAGCAAGTTCATCCAGGACGCAGTGCGCGGTTGCAAAGGGCAAAAACTTCCTGCCCTGCGCAATAGAATTTTTGAGTGGAGGAAAAACAAATGAATTTCATCAAGTGTGAAAAGCTCGAGAAGAGCATGGCAGAACTGCAGTTCTCCATCGACGCAGAGGCTTTCAAGAAGGCTGTTGCCGATGTTTTCAAGAAGGAAGGCAAGAAGTACGCTGTTCCCGGCTTCCGTAAGGGCAAGGCTCCCCGCGCTCTGATCGAGAAGATGTACGGCGCTGATGTCTTTACCTATGATGCCATCAATGAGCTGTTCCCCGAGGCTTTCGAGGCTGCTGTCAAGGAAGCTGGCGTTGAGCCGGTCGGCCGTCCGGAGGTCACTGTTGACTCTGCTGATGAGACCAACGGTGTCACCCTGACCGTCAAGGTCGCTGTCAAGCCTGAAGTCAAGATTGGCAGCTACAATGGTCTGACAGTTGAAAAGACTGTCCATACTGTTTCTGACGAGGCTGTTGAAGCTGAGCTGAAGCGTGTGCAGGAGCGCAATGCCCGTGAGCTGACCCGTGAGGGCGCTGCTGAGAACGGCGACATCGCTGATATCGACTTCGAGGGCTTCGTCGATGGCGTGGCTTTCGAGGGCGGCAAGGCTGAGCACTACAGCCTGACTCTGGGCAGCGGCAGCTTCATCCCCGGCTTTGAGGATCAGATCGTGGGCCACTCCGCTGGCGAAGAGTTCGACGTGAACGTTACCTTCCCCACCGAGTATCAGGCTGCCGAACTGGCTGGCAAGGCTGCTGTGTTCAAGATCAAGCTGCACGAAGTGAAGTACAAGGAGCTGCCTGCTCTGGATGACGAGCTGGCTAAGGATTGCTCTGAGTACGACACTCTGGACGAGTTCAAGGCTTCCATCCGCAAGAACAATCAGGAGCAGCTGGACAAGCAGGACGATCTGGCTGTTGAGAATGCTCTGGTGGATCAGGTCATCGAGAGCATGGAGGGTGAAATCCCCCAGGCAATGTATGATGCCCGCATGGACGAGATGGTCAACGACTTTGCATTCCGCGTGGAGCAGCAGGGCCTGCGCCTCGAGGACTACCTGAAGTATATGGGCCAGACTATGGAGCAGTTCCGCGCTTCCTTCATGCCGCAGGCTGAGAAGCAGGTCAAGATCCGTCTGGCTCTGGAGGCTGTTGCTGCTGCTGAGAACATCGAGGCTTCCGAGGAGGAAGTTTCCGCTGAGATCAAGCGCATTGCTGACCAGTACAAGATGGAAGAGGACAAGGTTCGTGAGCTGGTCAATGTTGACGACCTGAAGAAGGATCTGGCCATCAACAAGGCCATCGACTTCATCAAGAGCCACGCAAACATCGTGGAGAAGGCTGCTGAGGAAGAGAAGGCTGCAGACGCTGAGTAATCAGCTCCTGTGTTCCTTTGAAGCGGGCAGTATGCTGCACGGTTTCAATCAAAGGTTGTAAAAATTGACCGATACGGCAGAACCGGCAGGGAAACCGTATCGGTCAATTTTGCAAATACTATATTCCATTTCAGGAGGCGAACTTTATGAGTTTTGTTCCTTACGTTGTGGAACAGTCGTCCCATGGCGAGCGTTCCTATGATATTTTCTCCCGTCTTTTGAACGATCGCATCATCGTTCTGAGCGAGGATGTCAACGATACCTCCGCCAGCCTTGTTGTGGCACAGCTGCTGTATCTGGAAGGGCAGGACCCGGACAAGGACATCAGCCTGTATATCAACAGCCCCGGCGGCTCCATCAGCGCCGGCATGGCCATCCACGATACCATGCAGTATATCAAGTGCGATGTTTCCACCATCTGCATGGGCATGGCAGCTTCCATGGGTGCCTTCCTGCTGGCAAGCGGCACCAAGGGGAAGCGTTTTGCACTGCCCAACTCGGAAATTCTGATCCATCAGCCGCTGATCGGCGGGCAGGGCGGCGGCCTTTCCGGCCAGACCACCGATATCAAGATCCATGCCGAGCACATGGTGTATATCCGCGATAAGATGAACCGCATGCTCAGCGAGTACACCGGCCAGCCGCTGGAAAAGATCCAGCTGGATACCGAGCGCGACAACTATATGTCCGCACTGCAGGCAAAGGAATACGGCCTGATCGATGAGGTCATTGCCCACCGCTGAGCCGCCGACATTTAATTTACCCAGGATAAGGAAAAAACAGCTATGGCAAATAACAATTCCGGCAGAGACAAAAACGAAAAGGATCTGGTCTGCAGCTTCTGCGGAAAGCATCAGGACGAAGTGGAGCGTATGATCATCGGCCCCGGTGTCAATATCTGCAGCGAATGCATCGGCCTGTGCCACGACCTGCTTTCCGACAAGCCGGATCAGCCCAAAAGCGCCCGACCGGCCCGCGGTGCAAACCGTGCACACATCCAGCCTGCGGACAATCTGGATATCAACATCCTGACCCCGGCCGAGATCAAGGAAGGTCTGGATCAGTATGTGATCGGTCAGGACGAGGCAAAGCGTGTGCTGGCCGTCTCGGTCTACAACCACTACAAGCGCATCCTCAGCGGCAAGGGCAGCGATGTGGAGCTGCAGAAGTCCAACGTGCTGCTGCTGGGTCCTTCCGGCGTGGGCAAGACCCTGCTGGCACAGACTCTGGCAAAAATGCTGGGCGTTCCCTTCGCCATTGCCGATGCCACCACCCTGACCGAAGCCGGTTATGTGGGCGAGGATGTGGAGAACATTCTGCTCAAGTTGATCCAAGCAGCGGATTTTGATGTGCAGAAGGCACAGATCGGTATTATCTATATCGACGAGATCGACAAGATCACCCGCAAGAGTGAGAACCCCTCCATCACCCGCGATGTGGGCGGCGAGGGCGTGCAGCAGGCCCTGCTGAAGATTTTGGAGGGCACTGTGAGCAATGTTCCTCCGCAGGGCGGCCGCAAGCACCCGCAGCAGGAGTTCATCCAGATCGACACCACCAACATCCTGTTCATCTGCGGCGGTGCATTTGATGGCTTGGATAAGTATATCCTGCGCCGCACCGATAAGTCCGCACTGGGCTTCGGCAGCAGCCTGAAGGATAATTCCAGCGAAGCGGAGAAAGCTCTGCTGCGCAAGGTGGAACCCCACGATCTGGTCAAGTTCGGCCTGATCCCGGAACTGATCGGCCGTCTGCCGGTCATTACCGTGCTGGACGATCTGGACGAGGACGCTCTGGTTCGCGTACTCAAGGAGCCGCGCAACAGCCTTGTGAAGCAGTATAAGGAACTTCTGAGCATGGATAATGTGGAACTGAACTTCACGGATGAAGCACTCCACGCCATTGCCCGCAAGACGATCGAGCGCAAGACCGGTGCCCGCGGCCTGCGCAGCGTGATGGAAAGCATTCTGCTGCCCATCATGTACGAGGTGCCCACCGATGCTACCATCATCCGCGTAACTGTGGATGAAGATACCGTGGAAGGCGGCGAAGCACATCTGGAATACGGCGCGGTGCGCAAGCGCTATAAAAATCAGGTCGCTCTGAGCTGACGCTTTTAGCGTACAGCAGGGGAGCAAAGACCCGGCATTCAAGCTCTGTTTCAAAAGCGTTTTGCTTTTGGCAGGGCTTTTTGCTTTATTATTCTTGTTTCCGAGGGCAAAATGTACTATAATATTAAGGTCTGGAATGGCATGGGGAACGCTCCCTGGCAGGAATGCTCCGCAAAATGCCGCTCTGGCGCTATGGGTAACAGGAAGTACGATAAAGGAGTGTGTTTCTAATGGCAAATTATCTTGCAATGAATCGTGATGAACTCACTGCCGAAAAGGCAGCGCTTGAGGCAAAGTACAAGGAATTTCAGGCCAAGGGCCTCAAGCTGAATATGGCCCGCGGCAAGCCCGGCCCTCACCAGATGGATCTGGCTATGGACCTGCTGAAGATGAATGACTATACCACCGATGCCGGTACGGATGCCCGCAACTATGGCGAGCTGGAAGGCCTGCAGGAGGCCCGCGTGCTGTTTGCGGATGTCTTTGGCGTAAAGCCGGAGGAAGTGTTCGTGGGCGGCAACTCCAGCCTGCAGCTGATGTATAACCTCGTCAATATCGGCTATGTGTTCGGTTTCCCGGAGTCTCCGTGCCCCTGGTCTCAGGTGGAGAAGCGCAAGTTCCTCTGCCCGGTGCCCGGCTATGACCGTCACTTTGCTATTACCGAGGAGTTTGGCTTTGAGCTGATCAGCGTGCCTATGACCCCCAATGGCCCGGATATGGACATTGTGGAAAAGCTGGTGGCCGAGGATCCTGATATCAAGGGCATCTGGTGTGTGCCGCAGTATTCCAACCCCGATGGCTACACCTACAGCGATGAGACCATCGAGCGTTTTGCCAAGATGAAGACCGCTGCGCCTGATTTCAAGATCTTCTGGGATGAAGCCTATATCGTCCATCACCTGACCGATGAGATCATTGAGACTCCGGTGCTGCTGAACGAGAGCAAGAAGTACGGCAACGAAAACCGTGTGTTCATGTTCACTTCCACCAGCAAGATCACCTTCCCGGGCGCAGGTGTCTCTGCCATTGCCTGCAGCGAGAGCAGCATGAAGTATATCTGCAAGCGCTTCTCGGTCATGATCATCAGCTACGACAAGATGAACCAGCTGCGCCACGTCCGCTTCCTGAAGAACAAGGAAGGTGTGCTGGCCCACATGGCAAAGCACCGTCGTCGTCTGGTGCCCTGCTTTGATGCCGTCAAGACCGCGTTCAAGAACAACCTCATCCCCTGCGGGGATATTGCCCACTGGACGGACCCCAAGGGCGGCTACTTCATCAGCCTGTATGTGATGCCCGGCTGTGCAAAGCGCGTGGCGGGTCTGTGCAAGGATGCGGGCCTGACCCTGACCGGTGCCGGTTCTGCATATCCCTATCACAAGGACCCCGAGGATTCTCACCTGCGCATTGCGCCCACCTATCCCAGTCTGGACGAGGTGGAAACCGCTTCCGAACTGCTGTGCATCTGTGTGCGTCTGGCTGTGGCAGAAAAACTGCTGGCTGACAAGGCAGACTAACATTTTTTGATTTTATCTCCTCTGTGCGGCCCGTTTGGGCCGTCAGGGGAGTTTTGTCGCAAGAAAGCCGGCACGACGGCCCCCTTGCGGAAATGATAAGGCCCGCCGGAGCAGGCGGTCCGCACTAGAATACGGGCGGCAGCTGCAAGAACTGCTGCTTTTGGAGGTTCCCTGAATTTTATGAAAACAAAAGGCAAAGCATGGCATCTGATCGCCACAGTGCTGTTGATCGTGGTATTTGTGTATACTGCGTTCTTCGGTGTGTATGCCAAGTACGGCGATACGACCACGACCTACATCAAAGGTGCAAAGGATATCCGCTTCGGTGTGGATATCAAGGGCGGTGTCAACGTCACCTTTGTGCCGTCGGATGGCTACGATGCTACCGAAGAACAGCTGGAAGCAGCCCAGCTCGTCATTGAGAACCGTCTCGTGGCGCTGAACGTGACCGACTATGAGCTGTATGTGGACAACAATTCCGACAGCCTGATCCTGGAGTTCCCGTGGCAGTCCGGTGAGACGGATTTTGACCCGGAAGCTGCGATCGATGAGATCGGCACCACCGCCTATCTGACCTTCCGCGAGGGAAGCAGTGCGGACGGTGAGCTGATCCTGGACGGCTCCATGATCGAGAGCGCCGCAGCTCAGTATGGCCCCGTCAGCAATGGCGGTGCTTCGGAATATTTCGTCTCCTTGAAGTTCACCGATGACGGTGCCAAGGCATTTGGCGATGCTACCACAAAGCTGGCTGCATCGGGCGGCACCATCAGCATCTGGCTGGACGATGAAAACGTGAGCACGGCCACGGTCAACACCGCTATTACCGATGGCTCTGCCATCATTACAAGCTCGGCTTCCAATCCTTTCACGCAGGAGCAGGTCGTCAAGATGGCCCGCCAGATCAACTCCGGCGCACTGCCCTTTGCACTGACGGTGGACAGCTATTCCACCGTCAGCCCCAGTCTGGGCGAGAACAGCCTGAGCGCCATGGTTCTGGCCGGCCTGATCGCCTTTGCACTGATCGTGGTGTTCATGACGATGCTGTACCGTCTGCCGGGCTTCCTTGCATGTATTGCACTGGCTGGTCAGGTGGCAGCAACGCTGGCGTTCGTTTCCGGTTACTTCCCGGTGTTTGAAAGCTTTACCATGACCCTGCCCGGCATCGCAGGCATCATCCTTGCCATCGGCATGGGCGTGGATGCCAATGTTATCACGGCAGAACGCATCAAGGAAGAGCTGAAAAACGGCAAGTCGCTGGATGGCGCACTCAAGAGCGGTTTTGCCCGCGGCCTGACCCCCATCGTTGACGGCAACGTGACCATCGTCATCGTGGCCATCGTGCTGATGGGTGCCTTTGGCCCCTCGGACGGCATGTTTGCAAAGGCACTCCACTTTGTGTTCTTTGCCTTTGGCCCCTCTACCGCAGGCACTATTTATGCCTTCGGTTACACGCTGCTCACCGGCGTGCTGCTGAACTTTGTGTTCGGCGTGTTCGCAACCCGTGTGATGATCCGCGGTGCGGCATCCATCAAGGCACTGCGCAACCCTTGGCTCTACGGTGCAGAAAAGCCCGGCAAGGAAAAAGCCGAGAAGAAGCCCATCGATTTTGTGGGCCTGCGCAAGCGCTTCCTGACGATCTCCTCCTGCCTGATGGCAGCCATCGTGCTGTGCGCTGTGGTTTTGGGTGTCCATCTGGATACCGAGTTCACCGGCGGTGCCATGATCACCCTGAGCTACGAGGGCAGCTTTACCATGTCGGATGTGCAGAAGGTTGCATCCTCTGCATTGGAGAATAACGGCCTGACCCTGCAGACCGGCGAGAATGTTGCTACCGGTGGCCAGACCCTGAAAATCTCGATGCCCGGTACCGAAACAGTGACTACCGAGCAGGTGGCTAAGCTGCTGGACAGCCTGAACGAAAGCTGCCCGGACAACAATTTTGAACAGCTGTCGCTGAGCAACGTCAGCGCTGCCATGGGCACCAAGTTCCTGCAGAAGAGTCTGGTTGCCGTGGTGTTTGCACTGGTGCTGATCCTGCTGTACATCGCCCTGCGCTTCAAGAACATCGGCGGCCTGACCGGCGGCATGATGGCAGTGCTGGCGCTTGTGAACGACCTGATGGTGGTGTTTGGCACCTTTGTGCTGCTGCGCACCGCGCTGGATGGCAACTTCATTGCCGCCATGCTTACCATCCTTGGCTACTCCATCAACGATACTGTTGTGGTCTACGACCGTATCCGCGAGAACCGCACCCTGATGGGCAAAAAGGCATCCTTTGAAGAGCTGGTGAACCACTCGGTGAACCAGTCCGCCCGCCGCACCCTGATCACCACCATTACCACGGTGATGGCGCTGGGCGTTATGTGCATCGTGGCAAAGCTGTATGGTCTGGACAGCATCTTTACCTTTGCGTTCCCGCTGATGATGGGCATGATCAGCGGCGTGTACACTTCGCTGTGCGTTTCCACCTCTGCGTGGGTGCTGTGGAGTGAGCGCAAGCCCAAGACCAAAGCCTAAAAACACAGCCCGGTCAGACCGGACAGGAGGAACAGAACATGAAGTGTCCCTATTGCGGAGCCGAGGAATCCAAAGTGATCGATTCCCGCCCCACCGAAGACAGTGAGCGCATCCGCCGCCGCCGCGAATGCCTGAGCTGCCATATGCGCTTTACGACCTATGAGGTCGTGGAGACTGTTCCGCTTGTGGTCATCAAAAAGGACAGCTCCCGTGAGCCGTTCGACCGGCAGAAGCTGCTCAACGCCATGGTGCGTGCCTGCGCCAAGCGGCCGGTCAGCTACGAATCGCTGGAGCGTGCGGTAAGCAGCATTGAGCAGACGCTGCTCAGCTCCTACGACCGTGAGATCCCCAGCGTGCGCATCGGTGAGCTGACCATGCAGGAACTGAAAAAGATCGACGAAGTGGCATATGTTCGCTTTGCATCGGTCTACCGTCAGTTTGCAGACGTGGAAAGCTTTTTCAATGAGCTGAAAAAGCTGATGGGCGACCGCAAGGAACCACAGAAATAATTCGCATCAGAACACCGGCTTTCGCCCAATGGGGCAGGGCCGGTGTTTTTGTTTATACCAGCCGGTGCGAGAGCCATTCCAGTGTTTCCACCTGTACCTGTGCGCGGCGCAGCTCACCAAAGGCTTCCTCTGGGGCACCCATTTCCAGGTGTCCGTCCGCCGCCCGCAGTGCAGCTTCCAGCTCGGTAAAATCTGCGGTGCGCAGCAGGTGGTTCATTTTGGTGCGCATTTGGTCGCACCGGTCGGCACCATCAGCAAGCGCCTGCCGGGCGGCAGGGTAGTCGGCATTGCGGATGGCTTCGGCGGCGGTGTCAAGGTCTGCCGAGATCACATCCGCAAAGCTCTGCACCTTCCAGCTGCTGTAAAAGGCTACGCTCAACAGTACGGCCACAATGGCGATACATGCATAGATCCGCTTCATCCGCTCACCTCAATGGGAGCCGCCGGCACGGCGGTTCTCTTTTTTTAGCAAAAAATAATCCTCGGTCTCGTTGCCGATCAGCAGCAAAATTTCTTCCGGCAGCAGGGTGTTGGCCTGCGCCGTGCGTTCCAGCCACGCGCGGTCCTTGCCGCACCAGCGCAGGTTGTCTTCCAGCACCTGTCCGTCCAGCACAAAGGGAATGGTGGCGTTGGTATGGGTCACCTTCAGCTGCAGGTCAGCAAGACGGGCTGGCTCTTTTTCTGGCCGCAGTGCTGCCGAAAGGGTGCCGTTCGTCTCGATCACCGCGTAGGAGACCTCCCGTGGGTCAAAAATATTTTTACCGCGCAGCGCTTCCATCAGGTCGGCTGTGGTCAGCCGCAGCATCCGCAAGGCTTTCTGATCGATCTGCCCGTCCAAGATCACCGTTTTGGGTCTGCCGGAGAGAAAGTTGAAGAATTTCTGGCTGCGGAAGCTCAGCACGGAGCCCAGCAGTTCCAGCGCTGCAATGAGAAACAGCGGGATCAGGCTGGATGTGATGGGCACCTCTTCCGATTCAATGGAGATGGATGCCAGATTGGAAATGAGAATGGTGGACACCAGTTCTTCGGGCTGTAGTTCGCCCAGCTGGCGCTTGCCCATCAGCCGCATGGCAAACAGAACGCACAGATAAATGATGATAGTGCGGCAGATCAGAAGCTTCAAGTAACAAGACCTCCTGTCGTTTCTGGCGGAATGGATGCCGCTGCAGCCGGGCATACTGCTGTGCAAAGGAGTGGTTGGATGCGGCAGTTATCACAGAGCCTTGCGGCAAATCTTGCGGTGCTGGACAAAATGTTTGGCACCTCTGCGGATTATTATGCCAAGGAGATCACGATTTATCATTGCAGGGGAAGCATCCTGCTGTTTGACGGCATGGCAAGCCTGGATTCTTTGTGGGAGCTTTTACTGGATGCGGCCAGCCGTCAGGCACCGCCGCAGCAGGCAGGCCAGCGTTGCACCGGGCCGCAGGTCTTTGAGCTGATCCTGCACGGCTCAGCCTTTCCGGCAGAAAGTGAGCCGGTAACAGATCTGGCTGATCTGATCAAACGAATGACGGCAGGCATGGCGGTCTTACTGCTGGACGGCTGCGCAAAGGGTATTGCCTTCTCGGTGCAGGGACTGAAGTTTCGCTCGGTAGACGAGCCTTCCGGGGAGGGCAATCTGCGCGGCTCCCGCGAAGGCTTTGCCGACCTGCTGCGGGTCAATCTGAGCCTGCTGCGGCGGCTCATCCGTACCGAACATCTGGTGCAGGAGGTGGCGCAGGCCGATACCGAAATGCAAACGGAATACGCCATCTGCTACTGCAAAAACAGGGCAGACTCCGCCATGGTGATCCGTGTGCGCAAAGCGCTTGCCGCTGCAAAGCCGGAGCTTTTGCTGGATTCCAGTTACTTTGTGCCGTGGCTGCTGCCGGGCAAGGCGCGGCTGTTCACGCCGGTAAGCTACACCGAGCGGCCTGCCGTGGCGGCGGCAAAGATCTGTGAGGGCAAGATCGTGGTGCTGGTCAACGGAAGTCCCTCTGCCATGGTGCTTCCGGCTCTTTTCTGCGAAAATTTTGAGTGCTTGGACGATTATGCATCCACCGCCGTGTTTTCCTCTTTTCTGCGCATCCTCAAATATGTTTCGTTCTACCTCACAGTATTTCTGCCGGGTGTGTTCGTCTGTCTGGCGGTCTACCTGCCGGAGCTGATCCCACCGCAGCTTCTGTACAAGATCGAAGCGGCGGAGAAGGCCACACCGCTGCCGCTGTTTGCGGAAATGCTGCTGGTCATACTCATTTTGGAGGTCATCCGGGAAGCAGGTCTGCGGATGCCGCAGTCGCTGGGGCATTCGGTCAGTCTGGTGTCCGCGTTGATCATCGGCGATGCTGCCATTGCCACCGGGCTTATGAGCACGCCGGTGATCTTTGTGGCAAGCATCACGGCCATCGCGGTGTTCGTCACGCCCTCTTTGTACGAGCCTGCTACGCTGCTGCGTCTGGGTGTGGTGCTGGCTGCAGGTCTTGCCGGGCCGGTGGGCCTTGCGGGGGCTTTTTTTGCAGTTCTGCTCAGTCTTTCCGGCACAGCCTGCCTGCAGGTGCCATATCTGGCGGCGCATCCGTTCCCGCAGCGGCCCATGGTAGAGGATGGCATCATCCGCCGCAACTACCGCCGTCTTTCAGCGCACGACTTTAATATCTGGCAGAAACGGGAGGGAAAATGATGCAAAAACAGAAAGGCTTTTCTGCTCCCGTGCTGGCAATGAGCGTGTGGACAGCTGCGCTGGCAGAAGAAATACAGACCGGTATCTCTCCGCGTGGGATGATCATTCATGGAGCGGTTCAGGCTCTTTTGCTCACATGCATCAGTGGGGTGTTCTCTGCCTGCTGGCAGCGGGCAGCCATGCAGTGGGTCTGGCTGTTTTCCGCAGGAGCATGGTTTCTGGCAGAGTTGTTTGGAACCGTAATGCAGGCCCAGAACATCTGCCAGCAGGAGTTCCGCTCCATGGCGCTGATCGGCCTGCTGCCGCTTTTGCTCTGGGCAGGGTGGTGTATTCCGCCTTCCGGCTGGGATGCTCCGGCACGGGTGCTGTGGTGGTTCGTGCTGCTGGGTGGGCTGGTCTGTCTGACAGGGCTTGCCGGGCAGATGGACTGGGCGCACCTGCTGACGGCAGATGCTGTGCAACTGGCCCGCTGGCCGCGTGTTCCGCTGTATGCGGAGTATTTGTTCTGGCCGCTTCTTGCAGGTTATGAAGAGCCGCGCAGCATGTCCTGGCTGCCATGGCTCACCTTTCTAGCACAGGCGGGTCTTACTGCCGGGATGTGCCTCGTATTTGGCGCAGCGGATTACCCGGAACAGGAACTGCTGCGGGCATGGAGTGCAGATGTTTTCTCCCGCATGGATGCGCTGCTTTTGCTCATCTGGCTCACCTGCGCGATCTTCCGCATCGGCTTTCTCTGCGCGGCAGTGCGTACCGTGTGGCAGCGCGCGGTGCAGTGCGGGAAAGGAGCGGTAAAATGAAGCAGAAGAAACTGCGCTCTCTCAGTGCGGTGCTTTTGATCGGGTGGTGCCTGATTTTTCTGCGCTGCGAGACCACCGAAAAAAGCATGGTTCGTGCGCTGTATCTTGCTCAGAAGGAACAGTCCATCACCGTAGGGCTGCTGTATCAGGCTCCGGAAGCTGCCGCCGATGCATCCGAGGCTTCTGGGGCTGTGCAGCTGCAGTTGGCGCAGGCGGACACGCTGGCAAAAGCGCTGGCGGCGGCGCAAAAGCAACTGCCGCAAAAGGCGGATTACCGCCTGTGCGATTATCTGCTGATCGATCAAGATGCATCGGCAGAGCTGCTTGCAGCGTATGAGCGTACGGTGCTGGAAAACAGGCAGGGCAGGGTATCGGCAAAAGTTTCTGTGCTGGAAATGGACGATGGATTTTTGGAGGAACTTCCAGCGGAAAAGCAGGAATTTCCGAACAAACTGCTTGAGTTGCTCAAGCAGTGCACAGACCAGATGCCGAGGCTTTACCAGTACCAGGACGGAATGCTTCTGCCGCAGCTGCGGGCAGAGAAACAGGAAGTGGCACTTGCAGATACAAGCATCCTCTGGCGAGTGGAAAACAGCATTGAGCTGGAGGCCCGGCAGGCGGAAACAGCGCGGCTTTTGCTGGAAATGGGCGGCGTGCATACTTTCTGGCTGGAAGGTGAGCCGGTAACGGTCCGCCGATGCAGCGTGTCTGTCACCCTGCGGGAAGAAACTGCCAGTCTGCGGCTGGACTGTCAGCGCAGCTATGATACGCCGCAGCCCAGCGCCGCACAGTGCGAACAGCTGGCAGAACTGTGCACGCAGACGGTGCAGTCTTTCTGGCAGCAGGGCATCGACCTTGTGCATCTGCAGCAGCGCAGTGCATTGCAGAACGGTGTGGGCAGAGAAAAGATCACAATAAAAAACGCCTGCCCGCAATTGCAGGCAGACGTGAGGTTTTTACCGATGTGATTCAGTTGGCAGTGGGGAAGGTGACAGTAATGGTAGTGCCCACATCCACCTGACTTTCCAGCTTGATGCGTGCGTTGTGGATGCGCGCGATATGCTTGACGATGGCAAGGCCCAGACCGGTACCGCCGGTAGCCTTGCTGCGGCTCTTATCCACACGATAGAAGCGCTCAAACACGCTGGACTGTGCTTCTTTCGGGATGCCGATGCCGTTATCGGCCACAGTCAGGGTGCAGTGTCCGTCGCGGCTGCAGGCTGTGGTGATCTGTACCTTACCGCCGGGACGATTATAACGGATCGCATTATCGCACAGGTTCTGGCATAGCTCGTCCAGCAGGGCACGGTTGCCGTGCACAAGAGCACTTTCGCCCAGACAGTTCAGCGAGATGTAAGCCCGGCGGGCATTCAGCTTCTGGCGCTCTACGCAGTCCTTGGCAACGGTAAGCAGATCCACTGTCTCCATCTCTGGCTCAGAACCGGCTTCGCTGGCGTTGTCCAGACTGGAAAGCTGCAGGATATCGTTCACCAGCTGGATCATACGGCTGGCCTCCACATGGATCTTCTGGGCAAAGCCCGGCACATCCTCAGGCTTTGCAATGCCGGTCTCAATCAGCTCCGCATAGCCGGAAATACTGGTCAGCGGGGTCTTCAGCTCATGGCTGACATTGGCAGTAAACTCCTGCCGCATCTTTTCATTGTTCTCACGGAGGATGCGGTCAGAGTGGATGCTTTCGGCAAAGGGGACAAGCTCCTTATAGGGAACATTGTCCTGAATATGATCCAGATCTTCGGTCATGCTCAGCACAGGGGAGACCAATGCACGGGTGAGCAGAGCTGCCAGCACAGCGGCGGCCAGCATGAGTGCAACGCAGCTCAGCACGATGGCAGGCAGGGTCGAATCATAAATAGACCAGACCGTTTCTGCATCCTGTGCCATGCGCAAAATCTCACCGTTGGGCAACAGTACGGCATAGTAATAGGTCTCGTAGCCCATGGTCTGGGAATCGCGGATGTCCCGGCCCACACCTTCGGTCATGGCCTGACGGATCTCCGGGCGGGAGAGATGGTTCTCCATGGGCTGATCGGTAGCAGATTCAAACAGCACGCTGCCGTCCTGCGAGATCAGGGTGATGCGCAGATCATTGGTAACAAAGGACGAAAGCTGCTGCGGGTCCTGCACCAGATCATAACCGGCGCTTACCAGATCGGCTTCCCGCTCAAGGCTGGTCCATGCCTGAGCCGTGAATGCCTTGTGAAAAACAAAGATGCAAAGCGCCGCCGTGAACAGCAGACCAAGGAAGCCCATCAGGAACAGGCGGTAGCTGATCTTTTCTTCCATGCTGCGCAGCTTCATTCTTCACCGGCCTCCTCTTCATCGGTCAGCTTGTAACCCACCTTGCGCACAGTGCAGATGTATTTGCCGGCATCCCCCAGCTTTTTGCGCAGGGTGCGGATATGCATATCCACAGTGCGGCTCTCCACCGAAATGTCGGTGCCCCACACCACCTGCAGAATGGTCTCGCGTGTCACCACCAGATTGGTGTTCTCCAGCAGCAAACGCAGCAGGCTGTACTCCTTGTAGGTCAGCTCCACCGGCGTTCCGCTCACAGTCACGTTGTGACGGGCATTGTCCAGCAGGATCTCGTGAAAGCTGAGTACGTTGGGACGTGCTTCCGGAGCCGAGCGGCGCAAGGCGGCGCGCACCCGGCTCAAAAATTCCATGATGCCAAAAGGCTTTGAGATGTAATCATCGGCACCGCAGTCCAGCCCGCGCACGGTGTCCAGCTCGCTGGACTTAGCCGTGACCATAATGATGGGCAGCCTGCGCAGGGAAGGGGTGTTGCGCAGCTTTTTCAGGATGGAAAAACCGTCCTCACCGGGCAGCATCACGTCTAAGATCACCAGTTCCGGCTCTGCAGCGTGCATGGCCTGCCAGAACGGCTCAGAGCTTTCAAAGCTGGTCACTTCGTATCCGCTGGACTGCAGGGCATACTGTTCCAGCTCCCGGATGGCGGCATCGTCTTCAACAATATAGATCATTTGTCAAAATCCTCCGCAGATTGATTTTCAGGGAAGAGATAGCGTTCACGGTAACGGTCAAGACGGCGATGGAATTCCTCACTTTCCTTGGTGTCATTGCCGTGACGCAGCTCGTTGAGGTATGCGTGGGTATCAAAGCTGTCCTGTGCAACCTCGATCTGTGCAACGGCTACGTTGCTGCAGTGGTCGCACACACGCTCATAGTTGGTCAGCAGGTCGTCCAGCACAAAGCCATATTCAATGGAGCAGCTGCCGGCCTGCAGGCGGGCAATGTGGTGGGCCTTGATGGCACGTACCAGCTCGTTGACCACGGCTTCCAGCGGTTCCACCTTGCTGGCAAGATGCAGATCACCCTTGCGGAAAGCATCAGTGGTGCGGTTCAGAATATCCTGCACCGCATCCTCCAGCACCTGCAGCTCGTCGCGGGCATCCTGCGAGAATTGGATGTCTTTGGTGTGCATCTCTTCGGCAGATTCCATCAGATTTACGGAATGGTCGCTGATGCGCTCAAAATCGCTGATGGTGTGCAGCAGGGTATTTACGCTCTGGCTGTCGGCATGGTTCAGCTCACGGCTGGAAAGCTTGACGAGATAGGTGCCGAGAGCGTCCTCGTAACGGTCTACCTGCGTCTCTTCCTCGCGGACTTTCTGCGCAAGGGTGTCGTTCCAATCATGAGTCAGGCTCATGGCCTGCATCACGCCCACACGGGCAAGCTCTGCCATTTCAGCAGTTGCAGAGCGTGCACGCTCCACGGCCACGGCAGGGGTGTTCAGCAGGCGGTCATCCAGCAGCGCAAAGCTTTCCTTTTCCGGCGAATCCGGAATGGTGAGGATGGCCAGCTTTTCCAGCAGGTTTGCAAAGGGCAGCAGCACCAGCGTTGCCACGATATTGAACACCGAGTGCACCACAGCGATGCCCCATGCCTCGATGGTGGTGTTCACAAAAGCAAAGTGGCAGACCGTATTCAGGCCGTAAAAGCCGACAAGGAAGATGGTCACACCGATGATGTTGAAGTACAGATGGACCATGGCAGCACGGCGTGCATTCTTGTTGGCACCCACAGAGGAGATCAACGCGGTAACGCAGGTGCCGATGTTCTGACCCATGATAATGGGAATGGCACTGCCGTAGGTGATCACGCCGGTGGCGCTCAATGCCTGCAGGATGCCGACGCTGGCGCTGGAGCTCTGGATGATGCCGGTAACAAGGGCACCCACCAGAACGCCCAGAAGGGGGTTGGAAAAGCGGGTGAACAGGCTGGTGAACCATGCCTCGTTCTGCAGGGGCAGGACGGCGTTAGACATGGTGGTCATGCCGGTCATCAGCACGGCAAAGCCGATGAGGATGGTGCCCACGCCTTTTTTCTTCTCACTCTTACACATATACAGCAAAATGCCGATAAATGCAAGCAAAGGACTGAAAGAAGTGGGTTTGAGCAGATTGATGAGGAGGCTGTCGCCCTGCAGGCCGGAAAGGCTCAGGATCCAGCTGGTGACAGTGGTGCCCACATTGCTGCCCATGATCACGCCGATGGCCTGATGCAGCTCCATGATGCCGCTGTTGACAAAGCCGACCACCATGACCGTGGTAGCGCTGGAACTCTGGATCACAGCGGTGACGCACAGGCCAAGGAAAAAGCCTTTAAGGGGGTTGTCAGTCAGCTTGCTCAGGATCTTCTGCAGCTGGCCGCCGGCCTGCTTTTCCAGTGCTTTGCCCATGATGTCCATGCCGAACAGGAACAGGGCAAGACCTCCAAGCAGGGAAAAGACATTGAAGATGGTCATAAAGATTTCCTCACTTTTGTTTGACGTGTTTTTGATGTGTTTCTCCTGATTTTGAGTATACAGATGCAATGTAAAATCCAAAATCGAGGGAATGTAAAATCCGTGTAAAGGTAAGAAAAATGTAAAAAATCAGTACATGGCTGCGCTGATGCGTGCATTCTTGCCGTGCTGCGAAAAAGCCGCCCGCACAATATTGTTTTTTACCGATCGTTCTATTATAATAATAAGAAGGAATCCTGCACGGTACCTGAAAGCAGGCAGGGCTGTGCAGCAAAAGGGAGCACAGGAGGAACAAGAATGGGCACATTCAATGTCTCGCTCAAAACGCTGACCGACCGTGTCAGCATGGAAGTTGTCTATACGCCGAAGGAACTGGATCAGATCTGTGTGGAGATCGCCGAAGTGAACCGCCCGGGTCTGTTTCTGGCGGGCTATTATGATTATTTTGATAAGCTGCGTCTGCAGATCATGGGTCTGGCCGAGATGAACTTTCTGTCCGGCCTTTCACCGGAAAAACGCTACGAGGCGCTGGATCAGCTGTTCCGTCAGCAGCCGCCGGCTGTTATCGTCTGCCGCAGCGAAGAACTGACTCCTTTCCCGGAGATGCAGGAGCTGGCCCAGAAGCATGGTGTTGCACTGCTGCGCTCCAATGAGACCACCTGCACTCTGATGGGCAGCCTGATCAGTGTGCTGAATCTGGAACTGGCACCGCGTATCACCCGCCATGGTGTGCTGGTGGAAGTGTACGGCGAAGGCATCCTGATCCTGGGCGACAGCGGCATTGGCAAAAGCGAGCTTGCCATCGAGCTGGTCAAGCGCGGCCACCGCCTTGTGGCAGATGATGCGGTGGAGCTGCGCAAGGTGTCCAACCGCCAGATCATGGGTACTGCCCCGGAGAATATCCGCCACTTCATTGAGCTGCGCGGCATTGGCATCATCAATGTGGCCCGTGTGTACGGCGTGGGCGCGGTCAAGCTGAGCGAAAGCCTTGACCTTGTGGTTCAGCTGGAAGCATGGGACCCCACTAAGAACTACCAGCGCACCGGTCTGGAAAACGAATACTACGACATTCTGGGTGTCAGCATTCCCAGCACCAGCATTCCGGTCTCACCGGGCCGCAATCTGGCTGTCGTGCTGGAAACTGCAGCCATCAACAACCGCCAGAAGAAGATGGGTTACAATGCAGCGCGTGAACTGCTGATCCGTCTGGGTCTGGACGATAAAATGGATTGATCCCACACCGCAAAAGGAGCAAGTTATCATGGAACGATTCAAGCAGAAACTGCAGGCAGCAGCAATCCCGTTCAGGGAGAACGAACCGCTTGCGGCGCACTGTACCTTTAAAATCGGAGGCCCGGCACAGCTGTTTGTCATGCCGGAAAACGAGCAGCAGCTCTGCAGTGCAGTTGCGCTTTGCAAAGAGCAGGCTGTCCGCTATTACCTGCTGGGCAACGGCAGCAACATCCTGTTTGCAGACGAAGGCTTTTCCGGCGTGGTGATCGATGTTTCGGCACTGGACGCAGAGATCGCGGTGGAAGATACAGTCCTGACCGCAGGCGCAGGTGTCCGCCTTGCGGCACTGTGTAAGGCGGCACTGAAGCATGGCCTGTCCGGGCTGGAATTTGCCTACGGCATCCCCGGCACGGTGGGCGGCGCAGTGTATATGAATGCGGGTGCCTACGGCGGCGAGATGAAGGACGTGCTCACCACAGTGCGGTATCTTGCGGCAGAAGGCGAGGTCAGAGAAGTGCCTGCCGCAGAGCTGGATCTCCGCTATCGCCACAGCATTTTTGAAGAGAACAGCGGTTGCATCCTCTCGGCACAGTTCCATCTGCAGCCCGGAAACGCAGCGGACATCCGTGCAAAAATGGATGAATTGATGGCCAAGCGTGTGGACAAGCAGCCGCTGGATAAGCCCAGCGCCGGCAGCACCTTCAAGCGCCCGGCGGGTGCTTTTGCGGCTGCGCTGATCGACCAGTGCGGCCTGCGCGGCTATCGCCACGGCGGCGCAGCCGTCAGCGATAAGCACTGCGGCTTTGTGGTAAACCTTGGCGGCGCTACCTGTGCTGATGTGCTGGCACTTTGTGACGAGGTGCGCGCCATCGTAAAGGAAAAGACGGGCTACGACCTTGAAAAAGAGATCCGGGTCGTCCGATAACGGAAAAAGCAAAAAAGGAGCGGTAGATCAGATTATGGAGCTGTTGATCGTCAGCGGACTTTCCGGTGCAGGCAAGTCGGTGGCTATGAATGCGCTGGAAGATATCGGTTTTTTCTGTATAGATAATGTTCCGGCCGGACTGCTGCCCAGCATCACTGCATTCTCGGAAGCGGGCGACAGCCAGCTGGAGCGGGTGGCTCTTTCCATGGATGTGCGCGGCTGCCGCACCAGCGAAGAAATCGAGCGTGCGCTCGACAAGCTGGATGAGCAGGGTGTGGATTATAAAATTCTATTTCTGGATGCCCCGGACGATGTACTCATGCGCCGCTACAGCGAGACCCGCCGCCGCCACCCCATCAGCATTGCCGAGGGCATTTCCACCCGGGAGGCCTTTGCAAAGGAACGCAAAATATTGAAGCCTTTGCAGGAGCGTGCAGATTACGTCATCAATACCGCCCTACTTTCTACAGCACAAAACAAAGAACGCATCTGCGATCTTTTTGCAAAAAATGGTGGAGCCAAGGGCGCCATGCGCCTGACCGTGATGTCCTTTGGATTCAAATTCGGCATCCCGCCGGAGGCAGACCTTGTGCTGGATGTGCGCTGCCTGCCCAACCCCTTCTACGTGCCGGAACTCAAGCATAAGACCGGCCTTGATCAGGATGTGGTGGATTTTGTCATGAGCCACCCGGAAGCGCAGGAACTGCTCAAGCGGTATGAGAACTTTTTGCAGTATGCACTGCCGCTGTACGTCAAGGAGGGCAAAAGCCAGCTGACCATTGCGGTGGGATGTACCGGCGGCAAGCACCGTTCCATTACATTTGCGCGTAAGATCGCGGAGTATTGCACGCAACTCGGCTATGAGCCGGGCGTGCAGCACCGCGATGTCAAACGCTGACAGAATTCGAGGAAGTATGAGTAGTTTTGCATCCCGCGCGCGGGAGGAGATCGCGCAGCGCAGCATCCAGAAGGATTGCTGTGTGCGTGCGGCAGCTTATGGCATTGCGTGCTTTGCCAAATATTTTGATGCAAAGGGTCTGGTGGTGCAAACCGAGCAGCAGGAGACGGTGCAGGCTGCCCAGCAGCTGTTCGCACGCTGCGGCGTGCAGGGCGAGATCCTGCACAAGCAGCGGCCCAGCGGCGTGCTGTATGAATTCAACATCCGCGCACCGGAGCAGGTGGCCCGGGTGCACGAGCTGTTCGGCACCACGGGCAGCGAGACCAGCCTGCAGATCGATCCCCGCCTTATCCGCTGTCAGACCTGCGTCAGTGCGTACATTGGCGCAGCTTTTTTGTGCAGTGGAACGGTTATTGATCCGCAGAAAGAATATAATCTGGAATTTCTTACCTCCCGCACCAATCTGGCACGGGACTTTGAAGCGCTGCTGGCAGAGCATGAGTTTGCACCGCACCGCACCCGCCGCAACGGCGTGAACCTGATCTACGTCAAGACCGGGGCCAATGTGGAACGGCTGCTCAGCTTTATGGGCGCTGGAAACGCTGCAGAGGAAATGCATGCGCAAAAAGCCTTCAAACAGGTGCGCAACCAGACCAACCGACAGACCAACTGTGATACGGCAAACCTTGGCAAAACGGCCCGTGCCAATGCGCAGACGCTGAAGGCCATCCGCTTTCTGGAAGAGCGGGATGCCCTTAGCACTCTGCCGGAGGTACTGCAGGAGGCTGCTGCCAAGCGGATGCAGTACCCGGATCTTTCGCTCACAGCGCTGTGCGGCTGCTTTGAGCCGCCCGTGAGCAAATCCGGCCTGTCGCACCGGATGAAGAAGCTGGAGGCATTGGCCGAAACGCTGCGGCAGAATCTGGAACAGGAGGCAAAAGCATGAGCGAAGCATTAGCCAATACCCGGCCTTTTGTCCATCTGCACATTCACACAGAGTACAGCTTGCTGGATGGTGCCTGCCGCATTGACCAGCTGATGGATCGCGTAAAAGAGTGCGGACAGACCGCCATTGCCTGCACCGACCACGGCGTGATGTACGGCTGCGTGCAGTTTTATAAGGCTGCAAAAAAGGCTGGCATCAAGCCTATCATCGGCTGTGAGGTGTATGTGGCCACCCGCACCCGCTTTGACAAGGTAAATAAGATCGACGGCAACAACCACCTGATCCTGTTGTGCAAAAATGAGACCGGCTACAAAAACCTGATCAAAATGGTGTCGGCCGCCTTTGTGGAGGGCTTTTATTCCAAGCCCCGCATTGATAAGGAACTGCTGGAAAAATATCACGAAGGTCTGATCTGCCTGTCGGCCTGTTTGGCAGGCGAAGTTCCACAGGCCATTCTGGCGGGCGATTATGAGCGCGCCAAAGCAGCAGCGCTGTGGTATCGAGACCTCTTCGGCGAGGGAAACTATTATATCGAGCTTCAGGACCATGGTCTGGAAGAGGATAATACTGTGCTGCCGCAGCTCATCAAGCTTGCACGGGAGACCGGCATTCCCATGGCAGCCACCAACGACTCCCACTATCTGCGCAAGGAGGATGCCAAAATGCAGGGCATCCTGCTCTGCATCCAGACCGGCAAGACCATTCAGGATGCGGATAAAATGGAGTTCCAGACCGACGAGTTCTATGTCAAAACGACAGACGAAATGTACGAGCTGTTCTCCATGGTGCCGGAAGCCTGCGAGAATACCGCCAAAATTGCCGAACAGTGTAACTTTGATTTTGATTTTGGACACACTAAAATTCCATATTACAAAGCGCCGAACGGTATGGATAATCAGGCGTTTTTTGAAAAGCTCTGCTGGGAAGGTTTGGAGCGCCGCTACGGCCCCAATGTTCCGCAGGCCAACAAAGACCGTCTGGAATACGAGATTGGCGTGGTCAAAAAGATGGGCTACACGAACTACTATCTTATCGTGTGGGACTACGTGAACTACGCCAAGAGTCAGGGTATCCCGGTAGGCCCGGGCCGTGGCTCCGGCGCAGGCAGCATTGCGGCTTACAGCGTGGGCATCACGGATATCGACCCCATCCGTTATAACCTGATCTTTGAGCGCTTCCTGAACCCGGAGCGCGTCAGTATGCCAGATTTTGATGTGGACTTCTGCTACGAGCGCCGTCAGGAAGTGATCGATTACGTCAACCGGAAATATGGTGCCGACCATGTGGCTCAGATCGTCACCTTTGGCACCATGGCCGCCCGCAACGCCATCCGCGATGTGGGCCGCGTGATGGGCATTCCGTATCAGCAGGTAGATGTTGTGGCAAAGCAGGTGCCCATGGAGCTGAAAATGACGCTGAAGCGTGCGTTGGAGGTATCGCCGGAACTTAAGCGGATGTACGATACCGACCCGCAGGTCACAGAGCTGATCGACACGGCCTTGAAGGTGGAGGGCATGCCCCGCCATGCTTCCACCCATGCGGCGGGTGTCGTCATTACCCCGGAGCCTACGGACTACTATCTGCCGCTGGCCACCAACGACGGCCTGCCTGTGACCCAGTTCAACATGACCGAGATCGAAGAACTTGGCCTTTTGAAGATGGACTTTCTGGGCCTGCGCACGCTGACCGTCATTCATGACGCGGAAACTGCTGTGCAGAAGCACCACCCGGAGTTCTCCATCCAGAAGCTGGATTACGACGACCCGGACACCTACAGGATGCTGGGGCAGGGAGACACCGAGGGTGTGTTCCAGCTGGAATCTTCTGGCATGAAGCAGGTGCTTGTGGGCCTGCAGCCGCAGAACCTAGAAGACATTATCGCTCTGATCAGCCTGTACCGTCCCGGCCCCATGGATTCGATCCCCACCTACTTGCGCAACCGCCACGAGCCGGACAAAATCAGCTATAAGACCCCACAGCTGGCCCACATTCTGGATGTGACCAATGGCTGCATCGTCTATCAGGAGCAGGTCATGCAGATCTTCCGGGAGCTGGCAGGTTTTTCTTTTGGTCAGGCAGACAATGTCCGCCGTGCCATGAGCAAAAAGAAACATGCCGTCATGGAGGCCGAGCGAGAGCACTTTGTGTACGGCTGCACCGATTCCGGCAACGAATGCCCCGGCTGTGTGGCAAACGGCATCTCTGAGAAAGTGGCCAATGAGATCTACGATGAAATGTCCAGTTTCGCTTCATATGCGTTCAATAAGAGCCATGCGGCCTGCTATGCCTATGTGGCATTCCAGACGGCCTACCTCAAGTGCCATTATCCTAGTGAGTTCATGGCGGCTTTACTGACCAGTGTGCTGGATAACACGGATAAGGTCATTGAATATTCCGGCGAGTGTGCCCGCCTTGGCATCAAGGTGCTGCCGCCGGATGTGAATGTTTCCAACGGCGGCTTTACGGCGGATGGAAGCGGTCAGATCCGCTTTGGCCTGAATGCGGTCAAAAATGTGGGCCGCAACCTGATCGAGAATGTGGTGAAGGGGCGGCAGAATAAGCCTTACACCAGCCTGTACGATTTCTGCAAGCGGATGCATGGCAATGAACTGAACCGCCGGGCAGTGGAGTGCCTCATCAAGGCCGGCGCATTCGATCATCTGGGCAACAACCGCCACAGCCATGTGGAGGCCGTAGAGGGCATTCTGAAGAGCATTGAGACCGACTCTCGGCGCAATCTGGATGGACAGCTGGATCTGTTCTCGGTGATGAGCGGGGAAGCACAGAGCGGTGCTTCCGAGGATAACTATGAAATAAAGCAGCTGCCGGAGTACAGCCATAAGGAACTGCTCCAGCAGGAAAAGGAAGTCAGCGGTCTGTATCTGTCCGGTCATCCGCTGGATGCTTACCGGGAACAATCGGCACGCATTGCATCCCACACCATCAAGGATCTTACAGGGGAAGATGCCCATGTGAAGGATGGAGAAAAAGTGCGCATTGTGTGCGCGGTGGTAAAAAGCCGCATGATGACCACAAAGTCCAACAGCATGATGGCTTTTACCAGCGTAGAGGACCTGACCGGCACCATGGAAGTGATCGTATTCCCAAAGGTGCTGGATGCTTTCCGGGATTCACTGCACGAAAATGCAGTCGTCGTGATCGATGGCAGACTGTCGGTACGGGAGGATGAAGCTTCCAAGCTGCTGGCAGAGAGCATCGTCCCGATCGATAATTACGATCCGGCCCGACTGGATAACGGCAGGCCGGACCCGATGAAAACGGCAGCAAAGAAGCTGTATATCCGTGTGCCTTCCCGCAGCAGCAGGGAATATGCAAAGGTGGTCAATCTGCTTGGCATTTTTGATGGGGACATGCCGGTGCTCCTGTATCTGACCGATACCAAGCAGTATCTGCGTGTGCCGCGCCATCTGTACGCATCCGGCCATCCGCTGCTGTTCAAAGAGCTGGAAAGGCTGGTCGGAACGGACAACATTGCAACAAAATGACATTTCCGTGCACGAATCTTAACGCAAATCCGGCGGGATGGCTGTTTCCAAAATAAGGCGTTTGTGTTATAATGATTCAAGGCAAATGAAGTGCTTTGGACAGCGTTAAAACGGAGAACGCTGTGATACCATTGGGTAAATGAAGAAACAAATTGGAGGGAAACTCTCGTATGGAAAAGCAGATCAAAACGATTGGCGTATTGACGAGCGGTGGTGATGCTCCTGGCATGAACGCTGCCGTGCGCGCCGTAGTCCGTACCGGCCTGCATAAGGGTTACCGCATGATCGGCATTCAGCGTGGCTACAATGGCCTGCTGAACGGCGAATGCTTTGAAATGAACCTGCGCAGTGTGTCGAACATCATCTCTGCAGGCGGTACCATTCTGTATACCGCCCGCTGTCTGGAATTCAAGACCAAGGAAGGTCAGGACAAGGGTGCAGAGAAGTGCCGCGAACTGGGCATTGATGCGCTGGTGGTTATTGGCGGCGACGGTTCTTACCGCGGCGCTCGTGAGCTGGCCCACCGCGGCATTCCGATGATCGGTCTGCCCGGCACTATTGACAACGATATTTCCTGCACCGATTACACCATTGGCTACGATACCGCCATGAATACCGCGCTGGAGATGATCGACAAGCTGCGCGATACCACCCAGAGCCACGACCGCTGCAGTGTGGTCGAGGTCATGGGCCGCAACGCCGGTTATATTGCTCTGAATGTTGCAATTGCTTCCGGCGCTATGGCTGTTCTACTGCCGGAGAAGGAATTTGACATGCAGCGTGATATTCTGGATAAGATCGCTGAGACTCAGAAGACCGGCAAGCGTCACTTCATTATTATCGTTGCCGAGGGTGTCGGCCATGCACAGGAGATCGCAAACGAGATTCAGGCACGCACCGGCATCGACTCCCGCGCCACCATTCTGGGCCATGTCCAGCGCGGTGGTTCTCCCACTCTGCGTGACCGTGTGAACGCTTCTGCAATGGGCTACCATGCCGTGTGCCTGCTGGAGCAGGGCAAGTATAACCGCATCGTCGGCATGAAGGGCGAAAAGCTGGTGGATTACCCTGTGGATGAAGCTCTTGAAATGACCAAGACGCTTGACCCGGTGCTGATCGACGTGTGTAACACCATTTCTATCTGATATTTATAAAGCCAATACTATGGAGCTGTTCTCTCGAAGAATCGGGAGGATGGCTCTTTTTTTGCGTTTTAACGTAAAAAATACATGAACTGACTGGAACTTTCTGCATTTTTAAAAAAGAAAAATCGTGAATGAAAAGTGCATAGCTTATAATTGAAATTTGTGGAAGGTGGTTTACGGGAAATTGTGAAGGAATACGCAGGGCGTGTTTTACTACTTTGGCAGGAAAATAACGATGATGCGTGAGGCAAAAATTGTAGCATAAAAAGCCAATTTTGTCTTGAACTTTTTGCCGTATGTGCTAGAATAAAAGAGAAAGGCATCCTTGTGTCCAACAGATATCTGGATGTGAATATTGGAAAGTAAATTCGGAGGTAATCACAATGGCTGATATGTTTGCACCGCTGGTAGCACAGCTGAAGGCAAATCCCAAGACGATCGTTTTCACCGAGGGCAATGATCCCCGCATTCTGGAGGCCGCTGCAAAGCTGCTGGCCGAGGGCGTGCTGAAGGTCGTCATGGTGGGCAACGAGGCTGAGTGCAAGGCTGCTGCTGCCGCCGGTAACTTTGATATTTCCGCTGCCGAGATCATCGACCCCGAGAACTATGCCGGTTTTGATGAGATGGTCAACACCATGGTGGAGCTGCGCAAGGGCAAGCAGACCGCTGAGGAGTGCACCGCTCTGCTGAAGAAGTCCAACTACTTCGGCACCATGCTGGTGAAGATGGGCAAGGCTGATTGCCTGCTGGGCGGCGCTACTTACTCCACTGCCGACACCATTCGTCCCGCTCTGCAGCTGGTCAAGACCAAGAAGGGCGCACATCTGGTCAGCTCCTGCTTCATTCTGGACCGTGACTGCGGTGAAGAGGGCCTGAAGCGCATTGCCATGGGCGACTGCGCTGTTAACATCGACTATACCGATACCATTGATAAGGCTACCGGCGAGGTCAAGATCGCCGCTTCTGCAAAGCTTGCTGAGGTTGCTATTGAGACCGCTAAGACCGCAAAGTTGTTCGGCATCGATCCGAAGGTTGCTGTGCTGAGCTTCTCCACCAAGGGCTCCGGCAAGGGCGGCACCGTTGCTTTGAGCCATGACGCTGTGATCAAGGCTCAGGAAATGGATCCCGAGTTGGCTGTGGACGGTGAGCTGCAGTTTGACGCTGCCGTTGCTCCCGAAGTTGCACAGGTCAAGTGCAAGGGCAGCAAGGTGGCTGGTCAGGCCAACACCTTCATCTTCCCCTGCATCGAGGCCGGCAACATCGGCTATAAGATTGCTCAGCGTCTGGGTGGTTATGCAGCTTACGGCCCCATCCTGCAGGGTCTGAACGCTCCCATCAACGACCTGTCCCGTGGTTGCAACGCCGACGAGGTCTACAAGATGAGCCTGATCACTGCCTGCCAGTCTTGAGCTGACTGATTGAAAATAGCCGCCGCATTCACCGTACAAAACGGGCAGAATGTTGAGGCCTCAAAGGCAGATTTCAAAAAATGAGTATAGAAAAGCTGAGCATCTGTGAAAAAGCAGGTGCTCAGCTTTTTGCATTTTCAGTTCCGAAAAATTCTACTCTTTTTGAGGGAAAAAGATGAGATTTTTGCTTTCCGCTTTTCGTTGGCGCTATTTTGCAACAGCCCCTTTACAGGTTTGCTCAGTTCTTTTCGATATACACGCTGGTGGAGGGGAACGCAAAATCCACACCGTCGGCCTGCATGATGTCCATAATGTTCAGGTTCAGGTCGTTCTGCATCTGCAAAAATTCCGCGTAGGCGTTAGTCAGCAGGTAGGCGGAGACCAGAATGTTGATGCTGGAATCGCCAAAGTTTGCAAGCTGTACGATGTTGGTACCCTTGTTGGTGTAAGGGCTTGCGTCCAGCATGGTCTGCAAGTCTTTCATCAGCTGTTCCAGCTTCGGGCGGGTGGTGCCATAGGTGACACCCAGATTGAACTTGTAGGGCCGCATGGTGCGCAGGGCGGCGTTCTGCACGGTGGAAGAGCAGATCTTACTGTTCGTCACCACATTGATGGTTTTATCCAGCGAGCGGATGCGGGTGGAACGGAAGTTGATGTCGATCACTTCGCCTTCCACATCGCCCACAGTGATCCAGTCGCCCACCGAGAAGGGCTTGTCCAGCAGAATCACGATGCCGGAAAACAGGTTGCTGGCGCTTTCCTGTGCGGCCAGCGAGATGGTCAGACCAACCAGACCGGCACCGGCGACAATGCTGCCGATGGGAAAGCCCACTTCTTGTGCCAACGCTGCCACGCACAGCACGATCACCAGCACCTTGTAAGCGGTGTCCAGCAAAGAGCAGAGTGTTTTGTTGGAGCGGATCTCCGGGCTGCAGGAAGCCAGCAGCAGGTCGGCCAGATCCGATGCCGCATACAGGCCTTCGCAGACCAGCAGGGTCATGACAAGGCGGAAGCAGACCAACAGCAGTTTGGCAATGCCGGGAATGGCCCAGGGCAGGGAAGCTGCCGCCAGATATACGCCAACCGCAGTGCACATGCGCTGGATGGGTACCGCAAAGCTGCGCAGCAGGATGGGAGTGCCGTTAAAGTGCCACTTGCGGGCCAGCAGTGCCGGAATGCCCTTTTTGCTCAGCCAGCGGCGTACCAGCCATGCGGCAAGCAGAATGAGCAGCGCGCACCCTGCGCGCGCAGCCAGTGCAAACCAGCCCTCCAGCAGCACAGAGCCAAACTCAAACGAAAGATCACGAATAGAAAAGATCATGATAACCTCCTGAATTTTATACGACCCATCTATGATACCATACCGCACCCACCCGGGCAAGAGCTTACAGAGAAGGGAGCTTGAAAGAATTACTTTGACATTTTTTGCACAAATTTTAAGATGCCCCCTTGACAAGCTGGGCCTGCCACGCTATACTTTGTGCCAGAAAGTTCGTTTCAGGGCGGGGTGAGATTCCCCACTGGCGGTAAAGTCCGCGACCACCCGCAAGGGTGCTGACCCGGTGCAACTCCGGGACCAACGGTATAGTCCGGATGCAAGAAACGGCAGGCAAATCGTTGTCTACGCGCCCTGTTGCAGTGTTTTTGTTGCAGCAGGGCGCTTTTCTATTTGTCCTTCCCGTTCCAAAAAACAAGATACGAAAAGAGCTTTCGGAACAATTTTTGTAAGGGGCATCTTACCCCGGGAAGGATCATTACCATGAAAAAAAGCACGACTCACAATCTTACTGTTGCCGCCATGCTCAGCGCGGTGGCCTTTATCCTGATGTTCATTGAGTTTCCCATTCCGATGCTCATCCCGTCCTTCGTCAAGATGGACTTTTCTGACCTGCCGGCTCTGCTGGGTGCCTTTGCTCTCGGCCCGGTGTACGGTGTGGTCATCAGCTTTATGAAGAACCTGCTGCACATCGTTATCAAGGGCACTTCCACTGCATGCGTGGGCGAGCTGTGCAACTTCATGCTGGGTGCGGTTTTCTCCGCTGTGGCAGGCGTTATCTATAAGCACCACAAGAGCCGCAAGACCGCCATCATTGGTGCTATTGCAGGCGCTGCAGCCATGGCTGTGTTCAGCGTACCGTCCAACTACTTCATCACCTATCCGGCCTATGTGCAGTTCTACCACATGCCGCTGGAAGCCATCCTCGGCATGTATCAGGCCATCCTGCCTTCTGCAGACAGCCTCATCAAGTGCCTTGTCATCTTCAATATGCCCTTCACGCTGGTCAAAGGCCTGCTGGATGCAGTGCTGTGCATGCTGATCTACAAGCCGCTGTCTCCCATCCTGCACGGCAGAAAGTAACTTGTTCTCCATCTTTTCTTCTTCTCAAATCATATAACCACAGCAAAACTCCCCGGTCAGGTCCCGCAGTGCGGTTCCCGGCCGGGGAGCTGTTATTTAGAGGAAAATATATCCGCCAGCGGTCGATCAGGCTAATGCCCCTTTGTCCAGCCATCTGCCGCGTACCAGCCGCACAAGGAACAGCACCCCGCGCATGGTCAGCTCAAAGCTCATGGCCATCCATACGCCCACCAGCCCAAAATGCGGAGCCAGCAGGGAAGCCAGCGTGAGCCGGATGCCCCACATGCTGACAAGGTTCAGCACAAAGCATCCCATGCTGTCTCCGGCACCCTGCATGGCACCGCTGGCAACGATACTGGCACCGAACATCGGTTCGGCCAGTGCTTCAATGCGCAGCACCTGTGCGCCCAGCGCAATAACTGCCGCATCTGCGGTGAAAATACCCATCAGGTTTGGTGCAAAAATGTACATGCCAACACCGGTCAGCGCCATGATGCCTATGCCCATGCCGGTGCACAGCCAGGCAAAGTTTTTTGCCATATCCCGACGGTTTGCGCCCACGGCCTGCCCCACCAGTGCAAGGGATGCATCCTGAATGCCATAGCCTGCCATGTAGCACAGGCTTTCGGCGCTCACACCCAGACTGTTGGCAGCAATGGCGGTGGTGCCAAGGCCGGATACGATGCGGATGAGCAGCACCTGCGCCGAGGAAAGAACTGCACGCTCTGCGGCCAGCGGTGCGCCTACCTTCCACAGGTTCTGCAGGCAGGCTTTGGTAATGTGCCAGGAGCCGGGCTTGCGGATGCACAGCGGTCCGTCCCGCAGCAGCAGGATGGCAAGGGTCAGCACACCGCTGATAGCGGTAGCAAGGGCGGTGCCCAGTGCTGCGCCCGGTACCCCCCAGCCAAGGCCCCAGACGGTCATTGTGCGGCCAAACACCACCATCTCACGGGTGGGATTGATAAGGCAGAAGTTAAAGATCACATCCAGCACGCAGGTCAGCACGCTGATAAGGCCCGGTGTCAGGGCATCGCCGGAGGAACGCAGCATGGAAGAGTAGGTTCCCATGATCATCAAAAAGGGCAGGGAAGCCGACCAGATGGCAAAGTAGGCCGAAGCATCCGCCTGCAGGGAAGGGTCGGCGCCCAGCCATCCGGGCAGAAAACGGCTGATGCCAATGCCGAAGGCCGCAGCTGCAAGGCCCACCACAAGGTTGAAGATCATAGATTGGCGCAATACACCGCGTGCATCGTCCTGCCGGTCTGCACCCAGATACTGTGCCACCTGAATGGCAAAGGACATATATAGACCGGCCAGCATTCCATGCATGAGCCACGTGCTGGAACTGACGATGCCAATGGATGCCGTAGCAGATGCACCGATATGCCCCACCATGGCTGCGTCGATGTACTCCACCGCAGTTACCACGATCTGCTGCAGGATGGATGGGATGCTCAGTGTGAGCACCACCTGCATGGTGTGCCGCAGCGGCACCTGTTCACCCCGGCGCATCTGCGCCGAAAGCTGCTCAAGAGAGATGGACATGAGTTCTCCTTTTATAGAAACAATAACTTTTTCGACAGACTGATATACTATTATAAGTGCGGTGTTGCAGAAAGTCAATCAAACATGGATTTTTCTCCGGGAATGATTGATTTTTTATGGATAGCGTGATACACTTCTCTCACAAACATAAAAGAAAGAGGAACTTTGAATATGATCGAATCACTGCTTTCGGTCGTAGGACAGCGCGGTGTCGATGCTCTGGCATTCCTGCTGGCGTTTGCCCTTACGGCTTTGATGGACTCCGTTTTTCACGATAAGCTTCCGCACGACCATGGCCGCGAGTTTGCGGTGAACGGTGCGCTTTCCAGGGGTAAGGCCCGTGGTTCCGGCCTGATCTTCGTGCTGTGCATCGCACTGGTATCGCTGGCATTCCTGCCGTTCAAGGTGGAATACGTCATCTACAACATCCTGCTCATTGCATCCATGCTGTCCGGCTACTTTGACGATGCTGCTGAAACTGCATGGAATGAGTATAAAAAGGGTATCATTGATTTTGCCATTGCCATTGTTGCAGGTGTGACCTACCTCAACTTCAACGGCTGCGGTGTGAATTTCCTGCAGTGGAGCTTCACTCTGCCGTATGCTGTGTACCTGCTGCTGATCGTTATTCTGATCTGGACCAGCATCAATGTGGTCAACTGCACCGACGGCGTGGACGGCCTTTCGGCAAGTGTTGCAGTGGTGACCATCGGCACCTACCTGCTGGCCTATAAAACAGAGCTGGCCGAGTACGGCACCGCAGGCGTTGTGTTCATGGGTGCGCTGCTGGCCTATCTGTGGTCCAACGCAAAGCCGTCCAGCCTGCTGATGGGCGATGCCGGCAGCCGCGCAATGGGCTTCTTTATCGCAATGCTGTCCCTCAAATGCGGCCATCCGTTTGCCTTCCTGCTGGCAGCCATCGTGTTCATCGTGGATGGCAGTCTGGGCATCCTGAAGATCAGCCTGAAGCGCTTTTTGCACATTTCCATCCTCAAGAACACCCGCACCCCTTTGCACGACCACGCCCGCAAGAATAAGGGCTGGAGCGACGAGCAGGTGGTGGCCCGCTGGCTGATCATGCAGTGTGTGGCTTCGGCTTTGCTGCTGCTCATTGTCCGCGGCTAAAATATTGCAATCAAAAAAGACGCTTGGTCTTGTCTGAATATGTTTTCCCGGCAGGGGAGCATACAGCAGTGTATCAAGCGTCTTTTATTTTATAGTTCTATCATTCGTTACAGCCCGGCCTTTTTGGCTGCAGCCTGCACGACATGGCCCACCAGCACCGAGGTGGTCACAGTGCCCACACCGCCGGGTACCGGCGTGATGGCATCCACTACCGGCTCTGCTTCGCCGAACTTTACGTCACCGCACAGCTTGCCCTTTTCGTTCACATGGATGCCCACGTCTACCACGGTCTGGCCCTCACGCAGGCAGTCGGCACCCACGGCACCCATCTTACCCATGGCCACTACTACCACATCTGCTTCCTTGCAGATGGCGGGCAGGTTCTGCGTGCGGGAATTGCAGATGGTCACGGTGGCGTTCTCGCGGTCCAGCATCATGGCTGCGGGCTTGCCTACCACAAGGCTGCGGCCCACTACGACAGCGCGCCTGCCGGAAAGCGGAATGTTGTAATACTTCAGGATCTCAAGGCAGGCCTGCGCGGTGCAGGGAGCATAGCCGAGATCGGTATTAGTGAACACACCGGCCAGAGAATCGTCCGTGATGCCGTCAATGTCCTTTTCCGGAGCCAGCGCCGCACGCACAGTGCGGTCATTGAACTGCTTGGGCAGCGGACGGAACAGCAGGCATCCGTGGATGGTATCCTCTGCGTTCACCTCGGCGATCACCTTCAGCAGATCGTCCTGCGAAGCATCGGCTGGCAGAAGAAACTGCTTTACCTCCACGCCCACCTTGCCGCAGCGGGCGATCACGCCGCGCTCGTAGGAGAGGTCGTCCTCCCGCTCACCCACACGCACCATGGCCAGCGTGGGAGTGATGCCTTTTGCCTTGAGCTGCTCACACAGCGCCGCATTGCGTTCGTTCATAGCGGCTACAACGGGTGCGCCCTTCAAAATCGTTGCCATAATACTTTTCCTCACTTATTCCGCAATTTGTTCGTCACGGATGCAAAAACAGCGTCTGCCCGCGACACAAATTCATCCAGCAGTTTGTCTGTTTTTGCGTCCAACGCAGCAGCGCGCTCACGGTCTGCCATCAGCTTTGTGTTGATGAACACATTCAGGCTTGCGGCCTGCAAGGCTGCCTTGCACAGAGCGGCTGCACAGCCTGCGTCCGAGACGGCCATCACGCTGCCCTTGGCGGCGTATTCTTCCACCAGAGCAATGCCCTCGGCGCACTTTTCCATGACCTCAAGTGGCACGGCACAGGCGGCATCCAGCGCCTTTTCCAGCACGGCGGCTTTGTGTGCAGCCTGCTCTGGTGTGTCCTTGGGCAGGCCGTAGGCCGCAGCCAGCGGCGCAAAGGCATCGGCATCGGCCTGCACCAGCGCCTCCAGCTCTTTGCGCAGGGCATCGGCCTTTGTGTTCAGAGCCTGAATGTCTGCTTCCACGGCGGCATATTTCTTTTTGCCGGTGGTCAGGTTGCCCACCATATTGCCCAGCGCTACACCGGCAGCACCCACCAGCGCCGCCGTCCCGCCGCCGCCCGGCGTGGGGGCTTTGCTGGCCAGCTCTGCGAGAAATTTCTCACAGCTCAGCTTAGTCATTTCCATTTGTAAATACCCCTCTCTGTTACATAGGCATCCAGCCGCTGGTCGTGCTCGTCTACGGCAGCATGTTCCACCCGCTGTGCCTCAAATGCAATGCCGATCTTCACCGCGTTTTTGCAGCGGGGAAGATACCGGTCGTAATAGCCCTTGCCCATGCCGACCCGGAAGCAGTCTGCATCAAAAGCCGTGCAGGGTACAAGGACCAGATCCAGCGCTTCCGGCAGCAGAATCTCCGACCGGCTCAGGATGGGGGTGCGGATGCCGTACTGTCCCATCTCCCAGCCGTCCGGGCCGGGCACAGCGGCTGTAAGGGAATACGCCTCGCCGCACACCGGATAGGCCAACGTTTTGCCTTGCGCCTGCGCCTTTTCCGCAAGGGCAGAAAGGTCGGCTTCGGAACCAAACGCTGCGTACAGCAGGATGGTCTGCGCATTCTGCACGGCAGCCAGCTGCCAGAGGAATGCGCACAAAGCGGTATTTGCAGCCTTGCGTTCTTCCGGGCCGAGAGCCTTGCGTGCGGCACGGCCCGCTTTGCGCTGGGTCTGCTTTGCTTCACTGACCGTCACCAGAGAACACCTCGCTTCATCTGAAGGTTGACTGACTTGAAAAATATACAAAAACGGCACTGCATTTTTATACAAGTATAATAAACACTTCAGACGAAAAAAGCAAGCCTTTTGGCAAAATGGAAGTTGAAGATTCTGCAGCTTTCTGCTATGATAAAAGAAAGCAATTCGGTTCGTGCGCGGAGCAGGGTGGCTTGAAGAGATCCAGAGATCCGGGGCTTTCTCCGGAAATTGAGAGGGGTAGAATATTATGTACAATGAAATGATGGACACCATCGGTCTGGTCAATACCGTTGATCCGGAGCTGGCCGCAGCCATGGATCGCGAGCTGAACCGTCAGCGCCAGAACATTGAACTGATCGCCAGTGAGAATATCGTCTCTCCCGCCGTCATGGCCGCAATGGGCAGCATCCTGACCAACAAGTACGCCGAGGGCCTGCCCGGCAAGCGCTACTATGGCGGCTGTGTCTATGTGGACGAGGTGGAGAACATTGCCATCGAGCGTGCCTGCAAGCTGTTCGGCGCAAAATATGCCAATGTTCAGCCCCACTCCGGTGCACAGGCCAATCTGGCAGTTTATTTTGCTCTGCTGGATCTGGGCGATACTGTCATGGGCATGGATCTGTCTCAGGGCGGCCATCTGACCCACGGTTCTCCGGTGAACATGTCCGGCAAGAACTATAACTTTGTCTCTTACGGTGTCAATGCCGATGGCGTGATCGACTATGCTGAGCTGGAAAAGCAGGTTAAAAAGGTGCGCCCCAAGCTGATCGTGGCCGGTGCATCTGCATATCCCCGTGCCATCGATTTTGAGAAGATCGCTGAGATCGCCCACGGCTATGGTGCATATCTGATGGTGGATATGGCCCACATTGCCGGTCTGGTGGCAGGCGGCTATCACCAGAGCCCTGTGCCGTATGCTGATGTTGTGACCACCACCACCCACAAGACCCTGCGCGGCCCCCGCGGCGGTCTGATCCTGACCAACAATCCCATTCTTGCAAAGCGCATCAATTCTGCCGTGTTCCCCGGCACCCAGGGCGGCCCGCTGGAGCATGTGATCGCCGCAAAAGCTGTCTGCTTTGGTGAAGCACTGAAGCCGGAGTTCAAGGAATATGCCCGCAAGATCGTGGAGAATGCACAGGCTCTGGCAGCAGAGCTGCAGGCACGCGGTGTCAAGCTGGTATCCGGCGGCACCGACAACCACCTCATGCTGATCGACCTGCGTGACGAGGAGTGCACCGGCAAGGAGCTGGAAGCACGTCTGGACAGCGTGCACATCACCGCCAATAAGAACACTGTCCCCGGCGAGACCCGCAGCCCGTTCGTGACTTCTGGCGTGCGTCTGGGCACCCCGGCTGTTACCACCCGCGGCATGGGCGTGGCCGAGATGAAGGTGATCGCCGACTGCATCGCCGATTGCATCTGGCACTACGACGAGAAGAAGGACGAGATCAGTGACCGTGTGCTGAAGCTGACCCGGGATTTCCCTCTGTATCAGTAAATATCGCATTGTTTGAAAGAGGAAGCGCCTTCGGGTGCTTCCTCTTCCTTTTTTGCTGGGTTTGTGTTACCATAAACGCAAAGACAAAAGGAGAAATGACCATGAAGCGTACAGGGCTGTTACATCTATATTACGGTGATGGCAAGGGCAAGACCACCGCTGCCATGGGCCTTGCTTTGCGGGCCATGGGCAGCGGAAAGCGGGTGGTGATCCTGCAGTTCCTCAAAGGCGGCAAAAGCGGCGAGGTGCCGCTGCTGGAACAGCTGGGTGCAAAGGTGTACCGCGGCAAGGCAGGGCAGAAATTCGTGTTCCAGATGAACGAAGCGGAAAAGGAAGCCACCCGCCAGCTGCAGAATGCGAACCTCACAGCTGCCATGGCCGACCCTGCCGACCTGCTGATTTTGGACGAAGCAGGCAGCGCATGGGAACTGGATATGGTGGATAAAGCCCTGTTGCAAAAGGCTGTGCTGGAACGCCCGGCAGAGCAGGAATGCGTGCTTACTGCCCATGCTGCGCCGCAGTGGATGCTGGATGCCGCCGACTATGCCACGGAGATGAAGTGCCACCGCCACCCTTACCAGAGGGGAATTTCCGCCCGGCAGGGCATTGAATACTGACCACGGCAGCAGGATGCCGGGTGCATGAGTGAAAAGCGCAAAAACCAGGATAGGGTATTTATCATCTTGCATTTAGCCCACTGGTGTGATATGATGAAGACAAGAAATCATGCGTGCATTTTCTGAGCAGACCCACCACAGAACAGGGAACCGCTCCGCACCGCTGCCGGGCAGTTCCCGACGGCGTTTTGTTTGAAACTACGGTTAGCGTTTCCTAACAGATTCCGCGTCAACGGGCCGATGCGCGCAGAAGATCTGGAGGGGAATAAAATGATTGAAACGATCGTAAAAGTAGATGGTATGATGTGCGGCATGTGCGAGAGCCATGTCAACGAAGCCGTGCGCAAGGCCTTCCCGGAGGTAAAAAGGGTGTCGTCCTCGCAGGCAAAAGCCCAGACGGTGATCCACTCGGAACAGCCGCTGGACGAGCAGGAGCTGCGGGATGCCATCAATGCAACCGGCTATGAGGTCAAGGGCGTAAGCAGTGCACCTTACGAGAAAAAAGGCTTTTTCTCGTTTTTGAAAAAGTAAGCAAACCTTAACACACATAAGGGAGGCGTATCTGGATGAGGATTCTGGTTTACGGTGCGGGCGTTTTGGGCTGCGAGCTGGCCCATGTGCTGATGCAGAACAAAAAGAACGTTGTCACGCTGCTTGCACGCGGAGAGTGGAAGGAAATGATCGACCAGAAGGGTTTGGTCATCCGCCACTGGGTGCAGCGCAGGACCACAACGGAACGGATCAAAACCGTGGACACTCTCGCCCCGGATGATTATTATGATCTCGTCTTTGTGGTCGTGCAGGCGGGCCAGCTGCCGGATGTGCTTCCTGTGCTCAAGGCCAACAAGAGCCAGTATTTTGTGTTTGTGGGCAATAACCCGCAGGCAAAGCAGGTGCTGGAATTCATGCAGCGCCCGGCGGATAAGATCGCATTCGGCTTTCAGGGCACGGCAGGCCGCCGTGAACACGACCATGTGGTCAGTGTGTACGCCAGTGCTGGCATGACGGTGGGCGGTGCCACAACTCCGCTTTCTGGCACCTTCCGAACCCGGCTCAAGACCGCCTTTGACGGTGCAAAATACAAGCTGACCTTCTATGGCGATATGGATGAATGGCTCAAGTGCCACATTGCATTCGTTCTGCCAGCGTGCTATGTGTGCTATGCCTGCAACGGCGATCTGCACCGGGCCACCAAGCAGCAGCGCGGTGCCATTCTGGATGCCGCCTATGAAGCCTGCCTGATGCTCAAGGATGCGGGCATCCCGGTGAACGATGCCAACAACACCGATAATTTCCAGCCCGGCACATCGGCCCGCCGTAAGATGGAAGCGATGGTGTTTACCATGACAAAAACACCGCTGGGCAGATTGTGCGTTTCGGATCACGCCATGCACGCAGTGTCCGAAATGAAGTATCTGGACGAAGCGTTCGATGCGCTGCGCAGGCAGACCGGCACGGCAATGCCCATGTGGGAAAAGCTGCGCAATGAAATGCCCTCGTGGGATAGCCTGCAGCAGAACCGGAAAGCAGCAAAATAAAACAAAAAAGAAGCAAAGGCACTGCCGCTCCTGTTTTGGGTGCGGCAGTGCCTTTTTGTTTGGGTCTCATTTATTCCAGAAGTCCTGCAGGGCAGCGGCCAGTTCTTCGCAGCTGCGCAGATAGCGGATATGCCGCCAGTGAGGAGGGAACAGCCGGATGTATTCCTGCTGGGCAAACCGGTCGTCCAGCAAAAGCACCGCACCTCTGTCTTCCGGCGTGCGGATCACGCGCCCTGCGGCCTGCAGTACCTTGTTCATGCCGGGATAGCGGTAGGCATAATCAAATCCAAAGCCGTTCTGTGCGTCATAATAACGGCGCAGCATTTCCTGCTGCGGATTTACCTGCGGCAGGCCCACACCCACAATGGCGCACCCGATCAGGCGGCTGCCTGCAAGATCAACTCCCTCACCAAAGATGCCGCCCATCACGCCAAAACCCAGAAGTGTTTCGGCCGGGTCCGGCACAAACTGAGCCAGAAATTCAGCCCGAGCGGCATCATCCAGACGGCTTTCCTGCACAAGGGTGCGAATGCCCGGGTAACGTGCTGCAAAATCTTCGTGTACCTGCCGCAGATATGCGTAGCTTGGGAAAAAGGCAAAGTAGTTTCCCGTTCTGGCCTGCACCAGCCGGGCCAGTGCATCCGAAACTGCCTGCACGCTGGCTTCGCGGTCGCGGTAGCGGGTAGAGATATTCGGCAGGCAATACAGCCCCAGATTTTCAGCCGGGAAGGGACTGTCCAGTGCGACGGCACGTGCATCGCTGCAGCCCAGAACACTGCGATAGAACGAGGGCGGAGCCAGTGTTGCACTGAACAGCGCTGCGCTGCGCCCTGCGGCAAGGCTGGCATCCACAAAAGGTGCCGGGTCCAGACACAGCAGCTGCAATTCAAGCTCTCTGCCGCGCGCGGTAAGCTGAGTGACAAAGTGGCTGTCGTATCGTTCGGCGGCACGGGTGATGTCCTGTACAGCAAAATAAAGCTCCAGCAACTGTGCATGTACTTCGGCATCCGGGTTCGCTTCCAGCCAGTCCTGCAAAGGTGCCTGTACGGCCCGCAGCGGACTGAGCAGGGCAGAGGGCGGCTCCTGCAAAAACACAGTACTGTCCTGTGCATACAGCGGTTCGGGCAGTTCCAGTGCGGGGGCAGTGTTTTCAGGCAAAAGACTGGTCTGTGCCGGGTCTGCGGCATCGGTCTGGCTGCTGTGCCGGGGTGCAAGCTGTACGCAGGCTTTCCGGGCTTCCAGCAGGGCTTTGTCTGCTTTGGTCAGAGCGGTCTTTAAAGCACTTTTGCCCTTGCCCAATGCGCGTTTTGCCTCGGTCAGGCTGCTTTTACAAAAGCGTGCAGAATACATTGCTCTGGCTCTGTCGGGCAGGTTATGTGCTTCATCGACCAAAAACAACCAGTCGCCGGAAGAATCAAAGAACCGCTTCAGGTGCACCACCGGATCGAACAGGTAATTGTAATCCCCAATGACCACATCGCACCACTCGCTCAGGTCTAGCCCCAGTTCAAAGGGACACACCGAAAAACGCTTTGCCGCCCCGGCCAGCGCTGCGCGGTCAAAGCTGCCGGTACCGTCCAGCAGAGCTGTCAGTGCATCCTTGATGCGGTCGTAGTAGCCGTTGGCGTAGGGACAAAGCTCCGGCAGGCAGGCGGGATGTCCCTCTGCGTCCGGATGCAGGCAGACCTTTTCCTTGGCGGTCAGCGTCACACTGCGCAGAGCAAGCTCTGGCTGGGCCGTATGCAGCCGGGTCAAGGCATCCTCGGCGGCAGTCTGGGTCGTGTTGCGGGCCGTGAGATAGAACAGCTTTTCTCCGTTGCCTTCGCCCATGGCTTTCAGCGCGGGGAAAAGCGCGCTCATGGTCTTGCCAATGCCGGTAGGAGCCTGACAGAACAGCCGCGTACCGCCCTTGCAGTCGGCGGTCTTGCCAGCGCGGCAGGCGCGGTAGATCTCGCCTGCCATAGCCCGCTGTCCGGGCCGGTACTGCGCAAACGGGAACTGCAGTGCCGCAAGGCTCTGAGTACGCTTTACATCCCACTCTATCCGGCGCTGCGCCCACGGAGCATACTGACACAATAATTTGTCAAGAAATTCATCCAGCTCCTGCTGCGTAAAGCGGCGGATAAAGCGGATGATCTGATCGGTGTCTATCTGATAATAAGTCAGCCGGACGTTCAGTTCCGGCAGGCTTTGCTGTGCGGCATAAATGGCACCGTACACCATGCCCTGTGCCCAGTGGCAGGGGTTCATATCCTCAGTGATCTCTTCCGGCGGCACAGTGGTGGTCTTGATCTCGTCAATGACTACCGTGCCAGTCTCATCGGTAAAAATGCCGTCAGCCCGGCCCTCAAGGGTAAAAGTGATGCCCTCTGCCTGCCGCTCTACGGAGAGAAATACCTCAGCCTGATAGCCGTCTCCGGCAGCTTTTTGCAATTTGCGGTGGATGTGGGCACCTTCCAGTGCACGGTCAAACCCTGTAAACCGGCTGTCAATGCTGCCGGTCCGCAGCAGAAATTCCACCAGCTGCCGGATGGGCAGATGAACCGTTGCCAAAGCATTTCACCTCCGCTTTTGGGATACACTGACGAACCGGTAATTTCTCTTCAGACACGATTCGGGCCATTCCATCGCCCGCCCGATTGCCTCACGGCAACAGGGTCCCACCCAAGCGGACGGTCTTCAGAGAAACTCCCGGTTCGTCGACGTAAACTGATTATTTCAGGCCGAACATCTCCATGCATTCTGCTGCCGCTTCATCCACTTTGCCAAAATCCACCGCTGCACGGTAATAGGTCTCCAACTCATCGTGGCAGCTCTTGGCCTGTGCCATCAGGGCACTGGCCTGTTCCAGCAGTTCGGCGGCAGCACGCTCGTTAAAGCGCAGCCGTGCCCGGTACGCTGCCAGATTTTCCCTGTCAAGGAAGCGGGTGCACCGCACAGCCTGCACACTGGGCAGATGCACCGGATGCCAGCGATTATCCGTCAGGAAGGCAAGCTTCAGCTCCGGGATCAGGATATGGTCGATCTTATCCTCCGGGTGCATGGCGCATGGACAGGTAATAATGTGGTAGCCCCGCGTCAGGGCTTCGGCGCGAATCAGCTCCAGCAGCAGGCGGGACACCGCGCCGTAGTCATCCCGGAACACGATGAACTTATCCGCCAATGCCTGTGCAGTGCCCTGATAAAACATTTCACCCTTGGGGGTGACGGCGGAAAGCAGGCGCAGCTCTTCGCTGCCAATGCCTTCCGTGCGCGGCATCACCCGGGTGCACAGCCGTTTGACATAACGGCGCACCTTGTCGAAATTGGCGCTGCAGGCTTCGGCGCGGCGGCTGTCCAGCAAAAGGCTGCCTGCCGATGCAATATATCGTGCAGCGCGGCTGCGCAGCAGGGCGTTGCGGGCAAACAGCGCCTTGACCTCATCGGTGCACTGGTGCAGCTTTTCTGCATCGATGGTGTGGTACAAACTCACCACCACTTCGTCCGCACCGGGAGCATCCGGCTCCACCACATGGGGCGCAGTGGCATCCACGATGGCCCTGTGCTGCCCGGGCAGAATCACGCCGTCCAGACTGTCCGGGTCGCTGGCACAGTGGATGCGCTGCGTCAGTTCGCCGCGCTGTTCGGCAGCACGGGCAAGCCGCTTCATCAGGGTGGATTTGCCGCAGCCCGGCCCGCTTTTGATCAGGTACATCTGCATACCGGGTTCGTGGCGCAGCGGTTCAAAATAGCCCTTGAAACCGGCAGGCGTTGTGGCACCCAGAAAGAAATCAATGGAATCATGTCGTGCAGTTTCCATAATCGAACACCTCTCTTTTTGTTTTAGAGTATGCAAAAGGAAGGTGTTTGGTTCTTGCAGCGGGAATGATTCAGTCTTTATGATAGGTATGTTTGCACACCGTTTCAATGTTGTCCCGCAGGGCAGTAAAATCAGCAAAGGCTGCAGGCTTGTTCTGCGGGCTGCGCAGCAGAGCGGCAGGGTGGAAGGTACCCATGAACAGGATGCCGCCCTTTTCGTACAGCTGGCCATGCTCCTTGGTCACGGAGAAATCCTTTCGGATCATCCGCTGGGCGGCAATGCGGCCAAGGCAGACCACGATCTTTGGCTTCAGCAGGCGGAACTGCTCCCGCAGCCAGGGCATACAGGCTTCGCTCTCAGCAGGCTGAGGGTCACGGTTCTGCGGCGGGCGGCACTTGACGATGTTTGCAATATAGCAGTTCTTCGTGCGGTCAAGGTCGATGGCAAACAGATATTTGTCCAGCAGCTGGCCGCTGCGCCCCACAAAGGGCAGACCCTGCTCATCCTCATTCTGGCCGGGGCCTTCGCCCACAAACAGAACTTCGGCATCTTCCACACCCTGACCGAACACCACATTGGTGCGGGTCTTGCACAGCTCGCAGCGGGTGCAGGCAAGACAGCTTGATCTTAATGTTTCCCAATCCATGGCGGCTTGATCTCCTCTTGAAACGGTATGATACTTAATTCACAAATCGGAACAGCTTTTCTCCTAAAATAATAGTACAAAATCTAGGATGGTACGATGCATTGCATGAAATGACGAATCCACTCAATGCCTCTTTTAGTATACGACTTTTCGGCAACATCATCAATACAGTGGCCGACAATCTTTTTAATGACATGCTCATCCACACCGGCTTTCTTTGCCGTGGTGACGAACTGAACACGACCATCATGAGGACGATGCCGGGGGGCAAAGGCCTGAAGCATTCACGACGAATGCGTTGCCCTTTCTGTGTGTGTTTTGGCTGGCGACTTAACGATACCACAGGACGATTCACTCATCATGGATGTGAAGAAATCACACGATAATACGTTGCTTTATCAAAAGAATAAACAAAGAGTATCTTCGCATGTTGATTTTAAATCAATCTGCAGCGGCGATTGAAAACGATTACACATGCAGATTTCAAAGCACTTATACAAATTGTATCCGCTTTCTCTTTGCAGAGCGCGGCTGGATGTGTTATAATCAAAATAGTTTTCTGCGATGCATTTTCAGGCGGTAGTGCCGGACGGCAGCGCGGGAGAAACCGGATAGCGGGAGAGTGGAACTTTTGGAGTTGGAACAGGCAAAAAAACGCGTGGAAGAATTGCGCGCTGTGATTGAGAAAAACAATCGGCTTTACTATGACCAGGATGCCCCGGAGCTTGAAGATTTTGAGTATGATGCTCTGACCCGGGAACTGAAAGAATTGGAAGCGCAGTTTCCGCAGCTGGTCACGGCATCGTCGCCTACCCAGAAGGTAGGCGGCACGGCCAGCAGCAAGCTGCCCAAGGTGACCCATGCGGTAAAAATGGAAAGCCTGCTGGATGCATTTTCGTATGATGAGCTGCGGGATTTTGACCGCCGCGTGCGGGAAGCCGGCATAGAGCCGGAGTATGTGGTGGAGATCAAGATCGATGGCCTTTCCTGTAGTCTGGAATACGAAAACGGTGAGCTGGTTCGTGCCTCTACCCGCGGCGATGGCGTGGTGGGCGAGGATGTGACCGCCAATGTCCGCGCCATTCGCAGCATTCCCAAAAAGTTGAAGGATGCACCGGAATTTCTGGAAGTGCGCGGTGAAGTATATATGCCGCATGGCGCGTTCCAGAAGCTGTGTGCAGAGCAGGAGCTGCAGGGCGCAGCGCCCTTTAAAAATCCGCGCAATGCGGCTGCCGGTTCGCTGCGCCAGAAGGATGCAAAGATCACCGGAAGCCGGGGCCTTTCTATCTTTGTTTTCAATGTGCAGCAGATCCGCGGCAAAACGCTTACCAAACATGCCGAAAGCCTGGATTACCTCAAGAGCCTTGGCCTGCCGGTCTCGCCGCGCTATCATATCGTGCATGACATTGAGCAGGCCATTGCCGAGATCGAGCAGATCGGTCAGAACCGTGCCAAACTGGATTTTGATATGGATGGTGCAGTGATCAAGGTGAACGATTTTGCACAGCGCGATTTGATGGGTTCCACCAACAAATTCCCACGCTGGGCAATTGCGTTTAAGTATCCGCCAGAGGTAAAGGAGACAACGCTGCGCAGCATTGAGGTCGCAGTTGGCCGCACCGGTGTTCTTACCCCGACGGCCTGCTTTGACCCTGTCTTTCTGGCGGGTACTACCGTTGCCCGCGCGACCCTGCACAATGAGGATTTTATCCATCAGTTCGGCCTTTGCATCGGCGATACCATTCAGGTGCGCAAGGCGGGTGATATCATCCCGGAAGTGATCGGTGTTACCAATCACGCAGAGGATGCACAGCCCTATGAGATGCCCACGGTCTGCCCCTCCTGCGGTGCGCCAGTCGTTCATCTGGAGGATGAAGCAGCTCTGCGCTGTGTTAACCCCGAGTGCCCGGCACAGGCACTGCGCAATATCATCCATTTTGCTTCCCGCGATGCAATGGATATCGAGGGCCTTGGCACAGCAGTTGCCACCCAGCTGGTGGAGAAGGACATGGTGCACTCTGCAGCGGATATCTACACGCTGACGCGGGAACAGCTGCTGACGCTGGATAAGTTCAAGGAAAAGAGCGCCGATAACCTGCTGAACGCCATCGAGGCTTCCAAGCAGAACAATCTGGATAAGCTCCTGTTCGGCTTTGGCATCCGCAACATTGGCGATAAAGCTGCGGCCCTGCTGGCAGAGCATTTCGGTACGCTGCAGGCTGTCCGGGAAGCAAGTGCAGAGCAGATCAGCGAGATCGATGGGTTTGGCGGCGTAATGGCGCAGAGCGTCGTGGAATTCTTTGCAAAAGAGGGAACGACCGACCTTGTCCATCGTCTGGCCGATGCCGGATTGAATATGCAGTGGAAGGGCGAACCGAAGGGCGATAAGCTGGCAGGGAAAACGCTGGTGGTCACCGGCACGCTGGAAACTCTTTCCCGCAATGAGGCGGAAGCACTGATCGTGAAAAACGGTGGTAAGGCCAGCGGATCTGTTTCAAAGAAAACGGCCTATGTTGTGGCAGGCACGGCAGCAGGCTCCAAACTGACCAAGGCGCAGGCGCTTGGCATCCCGGTGCTGACCGAGGCAGAATTTCTGGCAATGATCAGCGACGAAAACACCTGATAAAACCGCTCCAATGGATATCCTCGCAGTTTTGTGCTGCGGGGATATTTTTATGTCCGCAGGTTCTATCCGGCAGGGACAGGCATATACTCATAGCAGGCAATGAGCCTGCAAAAGGAGAGGACAGTGTGGATGAGTATTATCGGGCGATACGCCTGCTTCCCTCATGGCTGGCCGGGCCATTGGGACAGCTGCCAGCACAGACGGCAGCGCAGATCCATGAACTTCGGTTCCGGACAGGCTGTGGTGTTTTTGTTACACTGTCGGGTCGGCAGCTCCCGCTGCAGGACCTGCCGGAGTGCCCGCTGCAGCTGAGGGAGTGTGTATTGGATCAGTTTCAGATCGAAGAGATCTTTCACACCCTGTGCGGCGGCGCGGTACATGCACACCAGACGGAGCTTGCGCATGGATTTCTGACCACACCCTCCGGCTGCCGGGTGGGTGTGGCAGGACGCTATGTGGATCGCGACGGCCAGACGGTTCTGCAGCAGGTGCAGGGGTTGAACCTGCGCATTGCAAGGGCGGTTCCGGTACAGCTGCCGGACGAACTTCTGGTGCAACTGAAAAAGCATTTTATTGGGATGCTTTTGGTCGGCGAGCCGGACAGCGGCAAGACGACGCTGCTTCGTCAGATCGCACGAGAACTGGCCGGGATGCAGCGGCGAGCCTGCGTGGTGGACGAGCGCTGCGAGATCTTTCCGCCGGGTGATTCCGAGAAGATGCCGCCGCTGGATCTGCTGTCCGGCATCCCTAAGGAACGGGCTGTGCAGATGGCACTGCGCACGCTTTCGCCGCAGGTTATTTTGCTGGACGAGCTTGGCACGCTTGCCGAAACTGCAGCGCTGGAACAGGGCTTTTACAGCGGGGTGGACTTTGTTGCAAGCGTCCATGCCGCAAGCGTGGAAGAAGCCGCCCGGCGGCCGCAGGTGCAGGCGCTGCAGCGGCATGGAATGCTGCGTGTATTTGTACTGCTGCACGGCTGCACAGCGCCGGGAAAAGTCCGGCAGGTCTGCACGGTATGATGCGGCTTTTTCATTGGGCAGCGGCTGCACTGCTCCTGCTGTGCGGGTGGCTGACCGGTTCTGCATTTCAGGCCAGAACGGAGCAGCATATCCTGCAGCTGCAGCGCACCGTGGAGCTGTTGCAGCGCATCCGGCAGGAGATTGCTTACCGCAGGCTGGATCTGGAACAGCTGCAGCGGTGTCTCGTGCAGGAAAAGCTGCTGGAAAGCGATGCAGCACCAAAACTGCAGGAAATTCCGGCACCGGAAAGATTTGATGATGCGGAACGCCTTTGCTTTGAGCAGTGCTTTGCCGGCTTTGGCCAAAGCGAAGCGGCGCAGGAATGCGAACGACTGGATTATTACTCTGCCCGTTTTGAAGCATTCCTGCACCAGGCGCAGCAGAAAGCGGCATCCGGGCAAGGCTTACCGTGCAGGCTTGGCCTTGCAGCCGGTGCGGTGGCAGCACTGATTCTTTTGTAGTGGCAGGAGGACGAAAACTTGGAGATCGACCTTGTGTTCAAAATTGCAGCGATCGGTATTATCGTGGCCGTCCTGAACCAGCTGCTGATCCGTTCCGGCCGGGAGGATCAGGCCATGATGACGACCCTTGCGGGTCTTGTGGTAGTGCTTTCCATCCTTGTCAAGCAGATCAGCGCACTGTTCGTTACCATCAAGTCGCTGTTTGCACTATGAGTACATCTTTTTCCATTCTGGGGGCAGTGGTCGTCTTTGCAGCGGCGCAGCTTCTGCTGCGGAAGGATGCACCGGCCTATGCGTTTCTGCTGTCCGTTGGCGCAGCATTGTTTGTGCTGCTGCAGCTTGGAGTGGCGGTGCAGGAGCTGCTTCGGAATATATTGGCTTTCAGCCGCCGGGTGGACGGGCCTGCATTTGCCTGCCTGCTGCGCTGTGCCGGAATTTTGCTGTTGACCGATTACGCGCGGACCCTGTGCGAAGAAGCTGGTGCGGACACTCTGGCATGGTGCGCCGGGTTTGCGGGCCGATGTTTGGTTCTGGCGGCAGCATTTCCTCTGCTGGAAGAGATCTGCCAGAAGATCTGGGGGCTTGCCGCATGATAAAAAAATTCCTGCAAAAAGCGGCAGCGTTTGTATTGTGCACAGTATGCTTTCTGGCTTTTGCACCTGATGCCGCTGCGGCACAGCTGCAGGGCCTGCCCGGACAGGAGCTTTGGCAGCCTTATCTGGAAAAAGCTCCGCAAAGTGCAGAGTCCTTTGCCAAAGATCCGCTCAAATCTCTGCTCGCGCTCCTGCCGGGATCACCGGCAGAGATGATCCGGCAGATGGCACACTGCTATGCGGATGTTCTGCTGTTTTTACTGTTGCTGATCGTGCTTTCATTTCTGGTGGGAGGAGCAGCCGACAGCGCCTTGTTGGAGCTAGCTGCGGCTGTGGGCTGCGGCACTCTTTTGTGGGGAGATCTGATCAGCCTTGCACAGCTGATCTGTGAGCGGATGGAGGGGTGGAAAAACTACCTTCTGGGCTTTCTTCCGGTTTACAGCGGTGTGCTCGCTGCCGGTGGAGAGGTGAATGCCAGCGCAGCGGCAAGTGGTCTGCTGCTGACCGGACTGTGCTTTCTGGCACAGGGTACGGTGCTTGTGGTCAGTCCGCTGCTGCAGAGCTACCTTGCGGTAAGCATGGCGTGCTGCATCAGCACCCAGCAGGGGCTTTCGGAAACGTGCCGTGTCATGGGCGCTTTGCTGCGCAGGGGGCTTGTCTGGGCTGGGCGGATTTTTGCAGTGCTGTTAGGGCTGCAAAGAGCGGTAACGGTTCAGCTGGACCGTTCTGCACTGCGGTTGGGCCAGCTGCTTACCGGCGGCGTGCCGGTGATCGGGCAGGCTCTGAGCGATACGGCAGAAGTATTTCTTGCCGGAATGCAGCTGCTCAAAAGCAGTCTGGGTTTTGCGGCACTTGCCGTGATCGGGGCCGAATTTCTGCCATTGTATCTGCAGCTTCTGCTCCATTTGCTATTCCTTGCAGGATGCAGGCTTCTGTGCGGCCTCGCGGAGAACCGGCGCTGTCAGGCGCTGTTTGACTGCATGGCCGAAGCGGTAAAATGCATGGCAGCAGTAACGGCACTGTTTTTTGAACTGCTGACGGTAGGCGTGGGGCTTCTGATGATGACGGGAGGCGGATAGGAAATGCACGCATTTCAGACGGCGGCATCGGCGTTCTGCATTGCCTGTATCTGTGCGGAGATTACGACGTTGCTGGCGGGCGCAGGCTGGGCGGGCAGATGCATAAAAGCCGTTGCCGGGCTATATATTCTAGTGATCCTGTTCCGGCTGGCCCCGCAGATGAAGCTGGAACTGAAAAGTGCAGCGGCGGCTGCTCCGGCAGCGGTCAGCATCCAGAGTACGGAGACATCGCTCTTGCAGGGAACGCAGGAACGGCTGGAAGCGGATCTTTGCGCAGAGTGTGAGCGGCGCTTTGGTACAAAGGTGAAACTGGAGATCACACTGACCTGGACAGAACAGACCGTTCGGACAGAAAAGGTGCTTGTGATCCTCCCGGCGGCGTGCACATCCGCAGAGCAGAGCCGGATCGCGGCATATCTGCAGCAGGAGCTTGGCATGGCACCGATACTGGAAGTACAGGAGGACACCGAATGAAAGAAGCAGGGGGCATTTCGTTCGGAGATTCCGTGAAAGATTTTGCCCGGAAATGCAAAGGAAAACAGGGCAGAGCAAGGCTTGCTGCGGCAGTAGGCGTTCTGGCAATGCTGCTGATCCTGCTGTCGGAACTTTTTCCGCAGAACACGGCAGCGGGCAGCACAAAAAACACAAAGTCTGCCCAGAGCAGCACGGAATATCAGGCACAGCTGGAGAACCGGCTGGAACATCTGATCTCACAGATGAGCGGTGCGGGCAAAACGACCGTGATGGTCACGCTGGAGACTGGGGAAGAAGCCATTTATGCGCTGGATACACAGTCCGGAGAAATGCAGTCCCAGCAGACCCATGTCCTGCTGGAAGATGGTTCAGCCCTGACCGAAACGGTATGTCTGCCGCAGGTGTGCGGTGTGGCCGTGCTGTGCGAGGGCGGCGGAGACATCCGCGTTGCTGCCCGGATCACCGAACTGGTAAGCGCACTGCTGGATCTGCCATCCAACCGCATTTGTGTGGAACAGCGCAAGGGCTGAGACCCTGCAGCTTTTATAAGGAGGAACGATTTATGAGAGCACTTTCCAGAAATACCCGCAGGGCCACAGCTGTTACATTGGCTGCCGCACTGGTGATTGCCGTATACTTGAACTGGCAGTACGCCCGCAGCGATGTGCCCACGGAACTGCCGGACAATGCTGCAATGGTCGCGGCAGAGGCTGAGGATGTCCCGGTACAGGCGCAGACGGTTCTGGATGAGCTGCCCACAGAGGCCGAAGCGGTGTCCAGCGCCAACAAAAACTATGGTGAAGCGCAGCTTGTAAGCGTTGCCAGTGACAGCGGTGCAAAGTTTTTTGAGCAGGCTCGGCTTAAGCGACAGAAGGCCCACGATGAGGCGATGGATTCCATCAAGAAAACGATGAAATCCTCGTCGCTTTCCGCAGAGGAAAAGAAGGAATATACCGCCCAGATGACCGCAAATCTGGAAGATCTGAATGCGGAGAATGAGATCGAAACGCTGATCAAAGCCAAAGGTTTTGCAGACTGCCTGTGCTTTTTGCAGTCCGGCCGGGCAGACCTTACCGTGATGACCTCCGGTGAACCGCTCACAGCGGCACAGGTGGCACAGATCCGGGATGTGGTGCTGAACAAAAGCACTGTGACTGCCCAGAACATCACGGTGGTGGAGGTCAAATAAGAAGGTGCGGCAGAGTTTTCCGAAACAAGTATTGAAATCGCACCCGCTTTGATGGTATAATAACTCTATCAATAAAGAATGATGTTGTCCTGCGTATGGCATTGATCGTTTCAGGCAGGACCATTTCAAACAAGAAAAAGCAGGCTGTGCCCGCTTTTGAATGGAGGACAACACAATGGATTTTCAGAATACAGATCTTCGGGGCGGCAGCCTTCAGATCTCCACCGAAGTCATTGGCAAGATCGCACGCTGCGCAGCATTGGAAATTGACGGCGTTGCCGAGGTTTCCTGCGGCAGACAAAATAAAAAGCTCAAGGATCTGCTGGAAGCATCCAGCATCCAGTCTCCGGTCGTGGTGGAAATGCGGGATGGTACCGCAAACATCACTCTGAACCTGATGATGAGCTTTGGCGCACGCATTCCTGCTGTGGCCGAAAAGGTGCAGGAAAACGTGAAGAACGCTGTGCAGAACATGACCAATGTCACTGTGAGCCGCGTCAATCTGGTGATTGCCGGCCTTGCAGAAACCACTGCAGCAGAGAAGTAAAATAAAATTCAGAATTGGAAGCCGATCCTCTCTGTGCTCTGGCCGGAGAGGCTTCGTGCTGCGAGAGGAACATTATGGAAAATATTTTGCCCCGTAGAGAAGCACGCGAGAATGCATTTTTGCTGGCATTTTCGCAGACCTTTGGTGATATCCCGCTGGCAGAGGCCATTACCAGCCATGAAGAAAACGATGAAGAGCACCCTGTGGATGGTTTCAGCAAGCATCTGCTGAACGCATACTACGATCATTCTGCCGAGGTGGATGATGAGATCCGTGCACATCTGCGCAACTGGACCATGGAGCGCCTGCCTCGTGTCAGCCTGACCATCCTGCGTCTGGCAGTTGCCGAGATGCTGTTTGGCGGCGAGAATAAGCCCGGTGTTGCCATCAACGAGGCGGTGGAACTGACGAAAAAGTATGGTGCGGACGAAGATTACCAGTTCGTGAACGGTCTGCTTGGCGCAGTGGCCCGGGATCACGGTCTGGATGCGGAGCAAGCCGAACAGTGAGCCGTTATACGCTTGGCATTGATACAAGCAACTATGCAACCTCTCTGGCAGTGTTTGATACAGCTGGAGAGGTTGTTTGCGCAAAGAAGCGCTTTTTGCCGGTAAAAGCGGGCCAGCTGGGCCTGCGGCAAAGCGATGCACTGTTTCATCATACGGTCGCGCTGCCGGAGATGATGCAGGAACTGGCGCAGGAATTTGATCTGACGCAGATCGATGCTGTGGGCGTATCGCAAAAGCCCCGCCCGGTAGAAGGCAGCTATATGCCTTGCTTTCTTGCAGGTGTCAATGCTGCAACGGCCTTTGCACATGCAAAAGGGATCCCACTTGTGCTGACGACCCATCAGCAGGGTCACGCTGCCGCAGCGCTGTTTGCAGCTAAGGGGGAACAGCTGTTTGCTGAAAAAGTTCTGCTGTTCCATATTTCCGGCGGCACCACGGACCTGCTGCTCTGCGATCAGGTGCGCCGGATCACAACGCTTGGCACCAGCACAGACCTTTATGCCGGACAGGCTGTGGACCGTGTGGGGGTCAGGCTTGGCTTTGGCTTCCCGGCGGGTGCCGAGGTTTCCCGTCTGGCTGCACAGTGCACTGAGGAGATCAAGCCAAAATCCAGCGTGAAGGGGATGCAATGCAGCCTTTCCGGGCTGGAAAACCAGTGCAATGCCCTGCTTGCCGCAGGCAAAACGCCGGAATATGTGTGCAAGTACTGCCTGCTCTGTGTGGCGGATACAGTGGTAAAAATGACCAAAGCTGCGCAGAAGGAATACCCCGGCCTGCCGGTGGTATGTGCTGGCGGAGTGATGAGCAGCGATATCATCCGCGCATGGGTGCAGAAACGTCTGCCGCAGGTCTACTTTGTGCCGGGACAGTATTCCAGCGATAATGCCATCGGTGTTTCGATCCTGGCAGCGCGGGAGGCCGGATTATGGCTGAAGTGATTGCCGTTTCAGCACTCAACCGTTATGTAAAAACGCTGCTGGATGCCAACGATACTTTGTTTGACCTTGCCCTGCGCGGCGAGATTGCAAATTTTGTACAGAATGCGCGCAGCGGGCACTGCTATTTTTCTCTGCGGGATGATGTCTGCAGCGTCAAAGCGGTAATGTTCCGCACTGATGCACGCCGCCTTGCTTTCCGCCCGGAAGAGGGAATGCGTGTAGTCGTGCGCTGCCGCGCTACCCTTTATGAGCGCGACGGCGCATTTCAGCTGTACGTGAACGATATGTTCCCAGATGGCATTGGTGCCGCACAGCTGGCGTTGGAACAGCTCAAGGCGAAACTGGAGCAGGAGGGCCTGTTTGCACCGGAGCACAAAAAGCCGCTGCCGGAATTTCCTAAATGCATCGGTGTTGTTACCAGCAAGACGGGAGCTGCCCTGCAGGATATCCGCAATGTGCTCACACGGCGCTGGCCATCGGTACGGCTGCTGCTGTGTCCGGTGACAGTGCAGGGGTTTGAAGCCGCGCAGCAGGTGGCCGATGCCATCAAAAAGCTGGATCAGCGCAAAGAGGTGGACGAGATCATCGTTGCACGCGGAGGCGGCAGCCGGGAAGACCTGTGGGTCTTTAACGCAGAGATGATCGCCCGGGCTGCATACCGCTGCAAAAAACCACTGATCAGCGCAATCGGCCACGAGATCGACTATACCATTCTGGATTTTGTGGCAGACTGCCGTGCCCCCACACCTTCGGCTGCAGCAGAGCTGGCTGTACCGGATCGGGCAGAGCAGGAGCGGATATTGCTGGATTTGCAGCAAAATATTCGCAAAAATATGCAAAAACGTTTTGATTTATGCTATAATGGTCTGGAACAATACAACTTTGTGTTGGAGCAGGGCCTTGCACGCCGAAACTGGCAAAAAAGTCAGGGTCAGCTGCAGCAGGTGCAGGATGCCATCCGTCAGCAGATGCAGAAGCGCCTGCATTCTGCAGAATTGCAGCTGGGTCATGCGGCAGCACTTACTGGTTCGCTGGATCCATACAAGGTGCTGGCGCGCGGCTACACGATGGTCACAGCAGCCAACGGCACTATTTTAAATGCAGATGATCTGCAGCCGGAAAAAACAATCTATGTTCGCAGCGCTTCCCGCCGTGCAAAGTGCAGGGTGGAAGCGGTGGAGGAGATCAATGAGAACACCCAAAAGTTTTGAGGAAGGCATGGAACGGCTGAATACGCTCCTTGCACAGATGCAGAGCGAGGATACGACCCTTGCAGATTCGGTCAAACTGTATGCAGAGGCCGCTTCTCTGATGGAGTACTGCCATGCTGCACTGGAAAAAACATCGCTGCAGATCGACGAGATCGACGCAAAGCTTGCGGGCACAGTGCAGGAGGAAAGCTAATGGACTATCAGGAGCAGTATCAGAATTATCTGGCGCAGGCAATGGCCGCGCTGGAAAAGGCCTGCGGCCGTTTTCTGCCGGAAGAATCCGAGGTGTGCCGTGCGGCACGCTACAGCCTGATGGGCGGCGGCAAACGGATCCGTGCAGTTCTTGTTCTCAGCGTCTGCGATATGCTGGGCGGCAGTATGCAGGCGGCACAGCAGTTTGCAGCTGCTGTAGAAATGCTGCACTGCTATTCGCTCATTCACGATGACCTGCCCTGCATGGACAATGATGATCTGCGCCGCGGCCGTCCTTCCTGCCACAAGGCGTTTAGCGAAGCAACTGCCATGCTGGCCGGTGATGTGCTGCTGACAGAAGCATTTGAGACAGTCGCCAATGCCCCGGCAGATGCGTCTGTCTGTGTACAGGCAGCGCGGGCACTGGGTGCAGGCGCTGGCAGCCGCGGCATGGTCTATGGGCAGGAACTGGATCTGAAATACGAAGCGTTGGCCGCAACAGAAGACCAGCTTCGGCTGATCCACCGCAATAAAACGGGTGCGCTGATCAATGCAGCCATTCAGATGGGTGCGGCTGCGGCCAAAGCGGATGAAGCACAGTGCAGAGCGCTGGAACAGTATGCTTATGGTCTGGGTCTTGTTTTTCAGATCGTGGACGATGTACTGGATGTTACCAGCACACCGGAACAGCTGGGCAAGCCCATTGGCAGCGACAGCGAAAATGGAAAGACTACCTTTGTGACCCTTTATGGTGCGGAAGGTGCCATGAAGCTTGCACATGACCTGAATCAGGAGACCTGCACGGAACTGCACCGGAATTTTGGCGAAAAAGCTGCGTTTCTGGAACAGCTTGCGCAGCAGCTTCTTGTGCGTAAAAACTAAAAATAATCCATACAGAATAAAGGAAAAAGATTATGCAGCTTATTCAAAACATCCTGTCTTTCAATCAGATCCTTACGGTTTCACTGCTCGGCTGGCTTGTGGCGCAGGTGCTTAAAACCATCATCAATTTTATCCTGCTGGGCAAGTTCCAGTTGGAACGCATGTGGGGTGATGGCGGTATGCCCAGTGCCCACAGCGCAACGGTCTGTGCCATGGTCATTGCAACCGGACGCTGTGTGGGTGTTGACTCTGCCATTTTTGCAGTGGCAAGCGTGGTGGCAATCATTACCATGCACGATGCCATGGGCGTGCGGCATGAGACTGGCGAGCAGGCCAAGGTCCTGAACCAGATGATCGATCAGTGGATCGAAGTGAGCGAGAAGAATGCTCCTTTCCTGCAGAACATGCATCTGAAGGAGATGGTCGGCCATACGCCGCTGCAGGTCGTGGCAGGCGTACTGGTCGGCGCAGCCGTCGGCTTCCTGTATCCGCTGGCTTGAGACATTCTTTTTTCACGCAGGAACGCACTGCAGCAACAGAAAATCTTCATTTGAAGGACGTGTGATTTATGGGAGCATTGCTGCTGGACAGCATCAATCAGCCCAGAGATTTAAAGCAACTGAATGAACAGCAGGTGAAACAGCTGTGCGCGGAGATCCGCCAGTTTCTGCTGGAGAATATTTCCAAGACGGGCGGCCATCTTGCCTCAAACCTTGGCGTGGTAGAGCTTACCGTTGCGCTGCACCGTGTTCTGGATACACCACAGGACAAAATCGTGTTTGATGTCGGTCACCAGTGCTACACACACAAGATCCTTACGGGTCGGCGCGGACAGTTTGATAAGCTGCGTCAGCTCGACGGGATCTCCGGTTTCCCGAACCCAAACGAGAGTGAACACGATGCATTCATTGCCGGGCACGGAAACACGGCGCTTTCGCTTGCGATCGGCATGGCGTGGGCCAAAAAGCTGCATCATGAAGCAGGGCTTGTGGTCGCGGTGATCGGCGATGGTGCCTTTACCGGCGGCATGGTCTACGAGGGCATGAACAACATTGAACAGCTGGACAACCTTCTTGTGATCCTGAACGACAACAAGATGTCCATTTCTAAAAATGTCGGTGCACTTGCCCGCTATCTGACTCATTTGCGCACGACCACGGCCTATTTTGATGCCAAGGATAATGTGCGCAGCTTTTTGGATGGAGTACCGCTGGTGGGCGCTCCACTGAAAAAAAACATCACCGAGTGCAAGACGCTTTTGCGTCGGGCAATGTACCACTCTACCATGTTCGAGGATATGGGCTTCCAGTACATCGGGCCGGTGGATGGCCACAACGTGGAAGAGCTGGAACGCACACTGCGCACCATCCGCAACCGGCAAGGGCCACATTTTCTGCACGTGATCACAAAAAAGGGCAAGGGCTATCAGCCGGCCGAGGTAAACCCCGGCAACTATCACGGCGTGTCGGCATTTGATCCGGATGGAATGCCCGACCCGGAGGTGGCACCAAAGGAATCGTTCTCGACGGTATTTGGCAATGCTCTTGTGACGGAAGGCGACCGGAACCCGAATATCTGCGCCATCACTGCTGCAATGAAGTATGGCACCGGCCTGCAGTTTTTTGCGCACAGCCACCCGGAGCGTTTTTTTGATGTCGGTATGGCAGAGCAGCACGCTGTGACCTTTGCTGCCGGGCTTGCAAGTCAGGGCATGCTGCCGGTGGTATGCATTTATTCCACCTTCCTGCAGCGTTCCTATGATCAGATCATCCACGACGTAAATCTGCTGCGGGAGAATGTAGTTTTTGCCATCGACCGCGCCGGTTTTGTCCCAGCGGATGGCGAAACGCATCAGGGCATTTACGATCCCGCTTTCCTGAGCCAGCTTGGAATGCCGCTGTATGCGCCTTCCAATTATCAGGAACTGAATTACTGGCTGCAGCAGCTGTTGAGTGACCGCTTCCATGGCCCACGGGCAATTCGTTATCCCCGCGGTGGGCAGGATGCAGCTCTGGCGGAATTTGGCTGCACCGGCGAAGATTATGATTTCCTGCGCAAGGCGGATGATGCAACAATCGTTCTGGTGAGTTACGCCGACGAACTGGCCGACCTTTTGCAGGCAGAACGTGAATTACAGCAAAAAAGCATTGTGTGTGATGTGATAAAGGCTGTAAAGCTGTATCCCTTTACAGACAAAATGATCGCTGATCTGTCGAAATATAAAATAATCCTGTTTGCGGAAGAATGCATTGCAAACGGAAGCATTGGTGAACATCTGGAATATGCTTTGCAGCAAAACGGATGGAATGGGCGCTTTATCCATTGTGCGGTGCGGAACGCGTGTCTTCCGCATGCCAGTGTGGCACAGATCAAACAGGCAACCGGTCTGGATGCAGCGCATCTTGTACAGGCCGTGCAGATGGCCGTGACGAAAGGAGAAAATTTACTGTGAAGATTCGATTGGACCAATATCTTGTTCAGCATGGTCTGACACAGAGCCGTGAGCGCGCAAAGGCGCTGATCATGTCCGGCATCGTTTTTGTCAATGAGCAAAAGGTGGACAAGGCCGGAGAGATGATCAAGGAAGATGCCAAGGTGGAAGTGCGCGGGCACGACATTGGCTATGTCAGCCGCGGCGGCCTGAAGCTGGAAAAAGCTATGAAGTGTTTCCCGCTTACACCCAATGGCAAGGTCTGCATGGACATTGGAGCATCTACCGGCGGCTTTACGGATTGCATGCTGCAGAACGGTGCCGTCAAGGTCTATGCGGTGGATGTCGGCTATGGACAGCTTGCATGGAGTCTGCGCACAGACGAGCGCGTAGTGAACATGGAGCGCACGAACATCCGCAATGTCAAACCGGAGGATCTTGCCGAGCAGATCGAGTTTTTCAGTGTGGATGTCTCGTTTATCTCGCTGCACCATATTTTCCCGGTGGCACAGGCAATCACAACGCCGGATGCCATGGGCGTTTGTCTGGTCAAGCCGCAGTTTGAAGCTGGACGCGAAAAGGTTGGCAAGAACGGTGTGGTGCGCGACCCTGCTACCCACCGTGAAGTGCTGCACAATGCCATGGGCTATGCTGCTGCAAACGGTTTTGCTGTACGCGGATTGGATTTCAGCCCGGTAAAGGGACCTGAGGGCAACATTGAATACCTGATGTTCGTGCAGAAGAGCGGTGAACCTTCCGTGCTGGACGACAGCGTTGCAGAGCAGGTGGTGGCGGCAAGCCACAGCACGCTGGACCGCTGAGCGGCTCTGCCATCAGACCAGAAAAAGGAGCTTCCCGCATGACGATCTATATTTCGCCGAATCCCGGCAAGACCTCTGCCAACGAGATCGCACTGCGCGCGGCGCAGATTCTAATGAACCATGGTGCAGCTGTTCTGATGTGTGAACAGCCACGCACAAGCTGCAGCACGGCCGGAGTGGTTTATCTGCCGCTGGAGGAATGCCTTGAGCAGGCAGATGTGATCCTGACCATTGGCGGCGACGGCACCATTCTGCATGAGGCAAATCTTTCGCTTCGGTACGCAAAGCCGATCTTGGGCATCAATCTGGGACGCTGTGGTTTTCTGGCTACCTGCGAAGTCAGCGAGATGGAAGCCAAGCTCTCCGCTGTTGCACGGGGAGAGTTCAGCGTAGACAACCGGATGCTGCTGTATGTCCGCGTTCTTGGCCACGATGGCTGGGAGGGCCACGCCCTGAATGACGTTGTGGTCACAAAGGGCCGCCTGCAGCAGGCGATCGATTTCAGCATTTACTGCGATGATATTTTAGTAGAGCACTACCGTGGGGACGGTGTGATCGTTGCAACGCCCACCGGCTCCACAGCGTATTCGCTGGCGGCGGGCGGGCCGATCCTGGATTCCCAGACGAAGGGCGTTGTTGTAACGCCTATCTGCCCGCACAGTCTGGCCAGCCCGGCCATGGTGTTTGCGCAGGAGCGCAAGCTGAATATCTGTGTGGGACAGGTGGCCGATGATGAAGTGTTTATCAGCTGCGATGGCAGAGCTGGCTGTCCGCTCAAGGCCGGCGCAACGGCTGAAGTAAGGCTCTCCGATCAGGTGGTAAAGCTGATCACCTTCGGAAAAGCAGATCAGTTTCAGGCCATTGACCAGAAGCTTCGCAGCAGACGATAAAGGGGAGGCGAGTTTACGATGGCGCGCAGCCGTAAGGAAGATGTAAAAAGCAAGGGAGAACGTCAGCAGGTGATTCTCCGGCTTGTGCAGGAACACCCGATCAGCCGGCAGGAAGTTCTGCTGGATCACCTTTCCAAAGAGGGATTTGAGGTAACACAAGCCACCGTTTCCCGCGATATCCGGGAGCTGTGTTTGGTAAAAGCTGCCACGGCAGAGGGGTATCGCTATGTCTCCAGCCGGAACGAAAGCTTCAACCCAAAAACGCAGGGAAGGTTTGAAACGATCTTTCATGAATCCGTGCTGGGGGTAGATTACGCCGGACATGTTGTGCTGGTAAAGTGCTATTCTGGCATGGCCAACGCCGCATGCGAGGTTTTTGACGCATTGCAGTGGAAAAATGTGGTGGGCACGCTTTCGGGCGACGACACGTTCCTGATCGTTGCACGGTCGGAGCGTGATGCAAAAACGATCTGCTCGGAACTGACGAGACACATTGGATAAAAATAACGCGGGAGAAAAGATATGCTGAGCAGCCTGCAAATTGAAAATGTTGCTGTGATCCAGAAGGCTGAAGTACATTTCAAGCCGGGCCTGAATGTTCTTACCGGTGAGACTGGTGCCGGCAAGTCGATCCTGATCGATTCCATCAATGCGATCCTGGGAAACCGCACTTCAAAGGATCTTGTGCGCACAGGGGCCTCCAAGGCGGTGATCCGTGCAGCCTTTGAAGAGGTGCCCGGTACGGTGCTGGACAGCCTTGAGAAGGCGGGCTACGAGCGCTCGGATGCACTGATGCTCAGCCGCGAGATCACAGCCGAGGGCAAAAGCACCTGCCGCATCAACGGAATGCCTGCAACGGCTGCGGTTCTGCGGGAGCTGTGCGGAGGACTTATCAATATCAACGGTCAGCACGACTCTGTGGGCCTTCTGAACCCGGCAAGACATCTGGGCATTCTGGATGATTATGCGCAGAACAGCGCGGAGTTTCAGGACTATTATGTCCTGTACCGGGAGCTTGTGCGCATCAAGCGGGAGCTGGATGCCATGATCACCGACGAAGCCGAAAAGCAGCGCAGGATCGATCTGTTGAGCTATCAGGTGCAGGAGATTGAGGATGCCGGACTGACCGCCGGAGAGGAACAGACGCTGGAAAGCCGCCGCAAGATCCTTGCCAATGCATCTGCCATCCGGGATAAGATCGCACAGAGCTATGCATTGCTTTCGGGCGATGACGAGGCCTCCGGCGCAGTCGATCTGCTGGGTGAGGCATCCAATGCAGTGGATGCTGCCGCGCAGCTGGATGATGCACTTGCCGGTGCATCCAGTCAGCTGCTGGATCTGTATTACAATGCAAAGGATGTTGCCGCAGATCTGATCGGTCGGCTGGATTCCTATGATACCAACGATGCGGAGCTGGACGAGATTGAGCAGCGTCTGGATCTGATCTACAAGCTCAAGCGCAAATATGGTGATACGGTAGAAGACGTGATCGCTTTTGGACAGAATGCAAGGGAAGAACTGGAGCGCATCCAGTCCTCACAGGAGCGGCATGACCACCTGCAGGCAGAAAAGCTCCGCCTTTATGCGCTGGCCCGTGAAAAGGCAGAAGCACTGACCCAGACGCGCCTGCGCGCTTTTGAAGAGCTGAACAAGCGTATTTCCGGCACGCTGGATTTTCTGAACATGCCGGGCGTGCGCATGACACTGCGCCATACCCGCGGCCCGCTGGCAAGCCATGGGCAGGACAGCATCGAGTTCTACATTTCCACAAACCCCGGTGAGGCGCCCAAACCCCTTGCAAAAATTGCTTCCGGCGGCGAGCTGAGCCGCATCACGCTGGCCATCAAAAATGCAATGGCCGATAAGGATGCCGTGCCTACCGTGATCTATGATGAGATCGACAGCGGTGTTTCTGGCAAAGCCGCCGGGCGTATTGGTGAGGTACTGTGCCAGAGCGCACAGGGCCACCAGATCTTGTGCATCACCCATACAGCCCAGATCGCTGCACTGGCGGACTGCCATCTGCTGATTCAGAAAAATGTAGCCAATGACCGCACCTATACCGAGATCCATCCGCTGGATGAGGAGGGCAGGGTGGAAGCACTGGCCCGGCTGATCTCCGGCGACCACGTTACCGAGCTTTCGCGTGCCAATGCCCGCGAAATGCTGGGTCTTGGCGCAAAATAAGCCGCTGCAGATAAGGGGTTGACAAGCCCGAAGCATTGTGATAAAGTAGTCCTTGTTAATGGCGATGAAGGGAACAAGTACCTTGAAGTGTTCTGCCCAGAGAAACCCCGGTTGGTGTAAGGGGCCGCAGAGCAGCAGGGGAAATACTTCCCGGAGCTGCAGGCTGAATGCCGTTCAGGTTAATAGGCTGTGCCGCGTGCGAGCGTTACAAACGCAGGAGTGTCTCTCTACTCTGGGGTGTGCACTCGTGAGGTCGTTTCTGTGAGGAAGCGGCAAACAGAGGTGGTACCGCGAATTTTCTCGCCCTCTGCCAAATTCATTTTTGGCAGGGGGTGTTTTATTTTTCCCTCTGCCCACAAACAGGAGGAAAAAATCATGACTCTGTACGAAGAACTCAAGGCCCGCGGCCTGGTGGCCCAGATCACCGATGAAGAGATCATCGACCTGATCAACAATGGCAAGGCAACCTTTTACATCGGCTTTGACTGCACTGCCGACAGCCTGACCGCAGGCCACTTTATGGCCCTGACCCTGATGAAGCGCCTGCAGATGGCAGGCAACAAGCCTATTGCCCTGATCGGCGGCGGCACTACCATGATCGGCGACCCCTCCGGCCGTACCGACATGCGCAAGATGCTGACCAAAGAGGATATCGCCCACAATGCCGCATGCTTCAAAAAGCAGATGGAAAAGTTCATCGACTTCTCTGAGGGTAAGGCACTGATGCTGAACAATGCAGACTGGCTGCTGAACCTGAACTACGTGGAACTGCTGCGTGATGTGGGTGCCTGCTTCTCCGTGAACAACATGCTGCGCGCCAAGTGCTACGAGCAGCGCATGGAGAAGGGCCTGTCCTTCCTTGAGTTCAACTACATGATCATGCAGAGCTACGACTTCTACTACATGTTCCAGCACTACGGCTGCAATATGCAGTTCGGCGGCGACGACCAGTGGAGCAACATGCTGGGCGGCACCGAGCTGATCCGCCGCAAGCTGGGCAAGGACGCTTATGCTATGACCATCACCCTGCTGACCGACTCTCAGGGCAAGAAGATGGGCAAGACCGCCGGCAATGCTGTCTGGCTGGACCCCAACAAGACCAGTCCATTCGAGTTTTACCAGTACTGGCGCAATGTGGGCGATGCCGATGTGATGAAGTGCATCCGTATGCTCACCTTCCTGCCGCTGGAGCAGATCGACGAGATGAGCACATGGAAGGATCAGCGCCTGAACGAAGCTAAGGAAATTCTGGCTTACGAGCTGACCAGCATGGTCCATGGCAAAGAAGAGGCCGAGAAGGCCCAGAATGCTGCCCGCGCACTGTTCAGCGGCAGCGCAATGGATACCGAGCACATGCCTTCTACTCAGCTGACTGAGGCCGACCTGACCAATGGCTCCATCGGTATCCTGACCCTGATGGTCAAGGCTGGTCTGGCAGCATCCAACGGCGAGGCACGCCGTCTGGTCGTGCAGGGCGGTGTTCTGGTGGATGGCGAGAAGGTAGCCGCTCCCACCGTTGGCTTCACTGCTGAGCAGCTGGCAAAGGGTATTGTGATCAAGAAGGGCAAGAAGATTTACCACAAAGTCACTCTGTAAAAATATTGAACATGAAAATGCCGGTGTACTCTGTTTTGGAGTGCACCGGCATTTTTTCACTTGATGGAGGATTGCTCGCTTGCTTGCAGAATTTACAGCTCGTAAGCCTTCTTCAATGCTTCGTAAGCTGCATCCTCATTCTCTGCGTGGACCAGCAGGGAAATATCCAGATCGCTGGTGGTGATAAGCAGTACTTCAATGCCGGCCATTGCCAGAGAATTCAGTGCACGGGCAGCTACGCCGCAGCTGGTGACCATTTCTTCACCAAACAGGTTCAGCTTGGAATAACCCACGCTGATCAGCGGGGAAGCCTTAGCATCCTTGTCCAGATTTGCAACGGAAATAGCCTTCATCACCAGCGGAAGATCACTGCTGGAAGCGGTAAAGCTGAAATCAATGGTGGTGCCATGGGGTGCACTCTGGCTGATCATATCTACGACCACACCGTTATCTGCAAAGATCTGCAGGTAACGTGCGAGACTGTTGCCCTTGAACTCTACATCCTGCACACTGATCATCATGAGGCTCGGCTCAATATTGATCTTCGATACTCCGTACATAAGGATCCTCCGTTCTGCCCGAAAGGCGGGCTTCAACAATACAAAAACATTCAGGTAAGCTGTAAAAACTCCGGGTCGATATTTTCCCGGGCAATGGACTGAATCATTTCCAGGCTGAAATCTGGATACGCCTGCCGTACTCCGTGGGCCTTTGTAAGGGCTTCGGTATAATCGCGGAACAGGTAGGTACGCACATTGGATTTGCCTGCATCATAGTGGGTCACCGTCGGCAGAAGTCTGGGAGAGAGCACGCTGCAACGGACAGTGCCGTCCGGTTCGGTCGTTTTTTCAAGCTGAACCGATAAAATTGCGCCGACCAGCTGATCGGGCTTTTCCTGCGTGCTGATAAAATTGCCCAGAGAATAGGCCGTGAACACCTGCCTGCCGTCTGCTGCAGTCAGCCACTGTGCATTTTGCAGCACATGCGGGTGGGTGCCAATGATCAAGTCTGCACCCCAGTCTGCAAGGTTCTGCGCCAGAGTTCGCTGCGGATCTGCGATGGCATGGCTGTTTTCTACGCCCCAGTGCACACCCACCACCACAAAATCTGCAAGCTGACGTGCCGCTTTTACTTGCTGCTCGATCACATCGGTCTGGCTGGTATAGATCACATTGGCCTGCATGGAGCTGTTCTGCGGGATGCCATTGGTATGCTCTGTGTAGGAAAGATACGCGATCGTTACACCATTGACAGTCTGGAGCGGGATATGACCGTAGTCGCTTTCTCCCTTCCACAAACCGGTGGTCACTACATCCTCCGGCATACTGCCCCAGAAGCGCAGGGTAGCGGCAATGCCGGAAGCGCCTTTATCGTAGGTGTGGTTATTGGACAGGCTGAACACCCGCACACCCGCCCGGTAAAGCGCACGGGCGCAATCGCCCGGCGTAGAAAAGCATGGGTAGGAGGATGGCTCCAATTCATCCGTGCAGAGCGTTTCCTGATTGATCCAGTTCACATCATGCTGTGCATAAAAAGGCGCAATATGTTCGTAACAGTAATCGAAACTGTAAGCTTCCTCTCCGGAAGCGCGGCGCTGCGCCTGCTTATAAATGGGAGCGTGGATCAGATTATCTCCTGTTGCAGAAAAGCGGACAGTCTGAACCAGCGGCTGCGGTTCCGGCTCTGGCGCAGGCTCTGCTTCTTCCGGCTGTGATACAGTGGCAGAACCTGCAGAAGAGCTTTCCATGCTCACCGGTGCTGCCGTCGGTATGCTTTCCTGCAGAAAGAACTTTGGCAGCAAAGGCAGGCAGAACAGAAATACGATCAGCACCGCTCCGGCTGTCCAGAAAGCCTGCCTTCTGGCGCGGCGTTTTGCAGTCGGTCTGCGCCGGTGCTGTTGCGGGGATTGTTTGCTCATCCGCGTCCACATCCTTCCACCATGTTTCTGCCAAAAGCAGAGCAATCAGGCTTTTTAAAGTGCAGCGATCATATCACCCATATTGTACAGGCCCGGCTCCTTTTTTGCAAGGTAAACAGCAGCATTTACCGCGCCGTTTGCAAAAATATTGCGGGAATAAGCGGTGTGCTTGAGAGTGATCACCTCGTCCGGGCCGCAGAACAGCACTTCGTGATCACCCACGATGCTGCCGCCGCGCACGGAACTGATACCAATTTCCTTCGGGTCGCGCTTCTGGCGGACAGAAGAACGGTCGTAAACATAATGATATTCGCCATTGTTTTGCTCATTGATGGCATCGGCCAGCATCAGAGCGGTGCCGCTGGGTGCATCCAGCTTGTTGTGGTGGTGCTGCTCCACGATCTCAACATCGTAGTTCACACCCAGAATAGCCGAAGCGCGCTTGCACAGCTCCGACAGCACATTGATGCCCATGGACATATTAGCGCTCTTGAACACCGGCACCGTGCGGGATAGCTGCACCACCTTGAGCTGCAGCTCTTCCGAAAGGCCGGTGGTGCACACCACGATGGGCAACTTGTGAGCTTCACAGTAGGGCAGAGCCTTTTCCACAGCGGCCGGAGAGCTGAAATCGATGATCACATCGCCCTTGCCGTCCAGCTTTTCCAGGCTGTCATACACAGGGATGCCGTTCTGTTCGCCATCCTTTATGTCGATGCCTGCAATCACACGGCAGTCCTCGCGCTGTGCGATCATATCACACAGCACATGGCCCATGCGGCCGCCGATGCCCTGAATCACAATATCCGTCATAATTTTTATCCTTTCCTGCCCGTTTTACATATCGGCATATCGCAAAATGCCCGGACAGAGCGCTCCGCCGGGCATTTTGCAGCCAAAAACTTATTCTGTAATAAGACCCTCTGCACGCAGAGCCTTTTCAATATACTCCTTGTGTGCCTCACTCGGCTCTACCAGAGGCAGACGGCACTCGCCAGCTTCCCAGCCCAGCACATTCATGGCGTACTTCACCGGAATGGGGTTCACTTCACAGAACAAAGCATCTGCCAGCGGCAGCATTTCCAGCTGCAGCTCACGGGCCTTTGCGGTATCGCCGTCAAAGAATGCCTTGCAGCAGTTGTGCACCAGCTCCGGCTTGACATTGGACACGACGCTGATCACGCCCTTGCCGCCCAGAGCCAGCAGGGGAACCACCTGATCGTCGTTGCCGGAATAAATGTTCAGCTCGTCGCCGCACAGCTGTGCGATCTTGGCTACCTGAGAGATGTTGCCGGAAGCTTCCTTGATGCCGTTGATCAGAGGATGCTTGCTCAGTTCCAGAGCGGTCTCCGGGGCAATGTTCAGGCCGGTGCGGGAAGGCACGTTGTACATGATCACCGGGATGCCTCCGGCCTCAGCCATGGCGGTAAAGTGAGCAACCAGACCAGCCTGCGTGGTCTTGTTGTAATAGGGAGTCACCATCAGCAGAGCGTCTGCGCCGCATTCGGCAGACTTTGCGGCCAGTGCGCAGCCGTGGTCGGTATCGTTGGAGCCAGCGCCTGCAATGACGGGCACGCGGTGGTTGACAATATCCACCGTATACTTGATGGCGGCAAGCTGCTCCTCATCGGTCATAGTAGAGCACTCGCCGGTGGTGCCGCAGATGATGATGGCATCGGTATGGTGCGCGATCTGATCCTCAATAATGCGGCCCAGCTCGTCAAAGTTGATGCTTCCGTCCTCGTACATCGGGGTGATAATGGCAACACCCGCGCCGGTAAAGACAGGATTCTTCATAGACTAAAAACTCCTTTGTATGCGCTTTTGCGCAAAATATACTTAGTCGAAATAGCCCTTTGCGGCCAGCAGCTCTGCCAGCAGAACGCCGCCGCCTGCAGCACCGCGCAGGGTGTTGTGGCTCATGCAGGCAAACTTGTAATCAAACAGGGTGTCCTCGCGCAGGCGGCCGATGCACACAGCCATGCCGTTCTCGGTGTTGCGGTCCAGCTTGGGCTGCGGACGATCCGGCTCGGTGAAGTAATGCAGGAACTGCTTGGGTGCGCTGGGCAGGTCAAGCTCCTGTGCGGGGCCGCGGAAGTTTGCCCATGCCTCCAAAATCTGCTCCTTGGTGGGCTTCTTCTCAAAGCTTACAAACACGGCAGCGGTGTGGCCGTCGGAGACAGGCACGCGGAAGCACTGTGCAGTGATCACCGGCTTTTCGGCGTTCACGATATGGTCGCCCTCAATATGGCCCCACAGCTTGAGCGGCTCGCGCTCGCTCTTTTCTTCCTCGCCGCCGATGTAGGGGATCACGTTGTCCACGATCTCGGGCATACGGTCAAAGGTCTTACCTGCACCGGAAATGGCCTGATAGGTGCACACCAGAGCCTTGCTGACACCAAAATCCTTCATCAACGGGTGCAGGGCGGGAACGTAGCTCTGCAGGCTGCAGTTGGACTTAACGGCAATAAAGCCGCGCTTGGTGCCCAGACGCTTGCGCTGTGCGGGGATGATCTCGATGTGGTCGGCGTTGATCTCGGGCACCACCATGGGCACATCCGGGGTAAAGCGGTTTGCACTGTTGTTGGACACCACCGGGCACTCAGCCTTTGCATAGGCCTCTTCCAGAGCCTTGATCTCATCCTTGGGCATGTTGACTGCACAGAAGATAAAATCCACCTGAGAAGCAACCTCTTCCACCTTGGATGCATCCAAAACTACCATCTTCTTGACACTTTCCGGCATGGGGGAGGTCATGGCCCAGCGGGGACCGACAGCTTCCTCATAGGTCTTGCCAGCGCTGCGGCCGGATGCGGCCAGAACGGTCAGCTTGAACCAGGGGTGATTTTCCAGCAGCGTCACAAAACGCTGACCGACCATACCAGTCGCACCTACGATACCCACTTTATACTGTTTTTCCATTTCCAGCACCTTTCCTTTCGTGAAAGCGAACTCAATAAATATTTCTATTACATAGATTCACGGCTTGCAAACCGGACAGCGATGCAATATAATAGATACTGTTTATACAGATTTTATGATATCATTGATACGGTGTCCGTGTCAATCATCGGAAAGGCAAATTGAACGCTATGTTAAAAAAAGATTTTTGGTATGATTTACCCAAAGAGCTCATTGCACAGGAGCCGGCTGACCCCAGAGACTCTGCACGGCTGATGGTGCTGAGCCAGAAAGACGACAGCATCCAGCACAAGATCTTCCACGATCTGCCGGAATTTTTAGAGCCGGGCGACCTGCTGGTGGTAAACAATTCCAAGGTCCTGCCCGCCCGCATCGTGGGCGTCAAGCAGCCCACCGGTGCTGTGTGTGAGCTGCTTTTGCTGCGTCAGGTCAAAGGTGACCAGTGGGAATGTCTGGCAAAGCCCGGCAAGCGGATGCAGCCCGGCACCAAAGTGAGCTTTGGCGATGGCTCCTTGACTGCTGTGGTGGATGAGACCATGGAGGACGGCAACAAGTACGTTACATTCTATTACGATACTGAGACGCTTTATGAAAAGCTGGACGAATTTGGCAAAATGCCTCTGCCGCCCTACATCACCAAGCAGCTGGAGGATCAGAGCCAGTACCAGACCGTCTATGCCAAGGAGCTTGGCAGCGCCGCAGCGCCCACGGCTGGCCTGCACTTCACCCCGGAACTGATGGATACCATCCGCGCCAAGGGCGTGAACATTGCTGAAGTGACCCTGCATGTGGGTCTGGGCACCTTCCGCCCTGTACAGGAGGACGAGATCGCGGATCACAAAATGCACAGCGAATGGTACTGCATCGACGAAAAAACGGCGCAGATGATCCGCGATACCAAGGCTGCCGGTCACCGTGTGATCGCAGTGGGCACTACCAGCTGCCGCACGCTGGAAGCTGTTGCCGCAAAGTACGGCGAGATCCGCGCCTGCAGCGGCAACACTTCTATCTTCCTGTATCCAGGCGTGAAGTTCAACTGCATCGACGGCCTGATCACCAACTTCCACCTGCCGGAAAGCACCCTTATCATGCTGGTGTCGGCCCTGTATGGCTACGAAAAGACCATGGCAGCCTATAAGGTGGCTGTGGAGGAACGTTATAGATTCTTCTCTTTTGGCGATGCGATGCTGATTCTTTGATTATTTTTCCCGCTATTCTGTTGTTGATGAGCCTGATCCCGGGCTTTTTCATGAAGATCGCACGGCTGTTTTCCGTGCACAGAAAGGAACAAAAACTATGCCTTCTTTGACGACCTATAAGCTGCTCAAGCAGGAACACGACGCCCGGCGGGGCGAGTTCAAGACCGTGCACGGCACGGTGCAGACGCCCGCTTTTCAGAACGTGGCTACCGCCGGTGCCATCAAGGGCGGGTTGTCTGCTCAGGACCTGAAAGACATTGGCGCACAGGTCATGCTGTGCAACACCTACCACCTGCATCTGCGCCCCGGCGACAAGCTGGTAGCCGATATGGGCGGTCTGCACAAATTTACCCGCTGGAACGGCCCCATTCTGACCGACAGCGGTGGATTTCAGGTATTCAGTCTGGCAAAGCTGCGCAAGATCACCGAAGAGGGCGTGACCTTTGCCTCCCATCTGGACGGCCACCGCATCTTTATGGGACCGGAAGAGAGCATGCAGATCCAGGCAAACCTTGGTTCTACCATCGCCATGGCCTTTGATGAATGCGTAGAGAACCCCGCACAGCACGATTATTCCAAGGCCAGCTGCGAACGAACGACCCGTTGGCTGAAACGCTGTAAGATTGAAATGGCCCGCCTGAAGCACGAGGGCATTTCCGTGAATCCCGATCAGCTGCTGTTTGGCATCAATCAGGGCTGTACCTTTGCGGATCTGCGTGTGGAGCACATGAAGCAGATCGCAGACCTCGATCTGGACGGTTACGCCATCGGCGGTCTGGCTGTGGGCGAGCCCACCGAAGTGATGTATGAAATGATCAGTCAGGTGGAGCCCCACATGCCCAAGGATAAGATCCGCTACCTGATGGGCGTTGGCACCCCCGGCAATATCATTGAGGCAGTTTCCCGCGGCGTGGATCTGTTTGACTGCGTGATGCCCAGCCGTAATGCACGCCACGGCCACTTGAACACCTGGGGCGGTATCATCAACATCAAGAATGCAAAGTATGAGCGCGATGAACGCCCCATTGATCCTGCCTGTGGCTGTCCGGTCTGCCGCAGCTATTCCCGCGCCTATATCCGCCACCTGTTCAAAGCGGAGGAGATTTTGGGAATGCGCCTTGCCGTCATGCACAACCTGTGGTTCTATAACCATCTGATGGAGCGCATCCGGGATGAGCTGGATGCAGGCACCTTCACGGCTTTCCACGATAAATATGTAAAGCTTCTGGATACCCGAATTTGAGAATAAGCCTTGCAACAGGTCGTTTAAAAAGGTATAATAAGCTTATCTGAATTTTGAGAGGAGATTTTGCCCCATGCAATTTCTGACTACCACTTCCGAAGGCTACATCAGCCTGTTCTTCACACTGGCTCTGATGCTGGTTCTGCTGTACTTCATGATCTATCGTCCCCAGAAGAAGCAGGAGAAGAAGGATGCCGCAATGCGCAGCAGCCTGGAGATCGGCGATCAGGTCACCACCATTGGCGGTGTCATTGGCCGTGTTGTTGCAATCAAGGACGATACCTTTGTTCTGGAGACCGGTGCTGACCGTGTGAAGATCCGCTTCACCAAGACTGCAATTTCCGCTGTTGAAAAGCTGAACATGGACAAGGCTGACAAGAAGTAAGCTTTTTCTTCAAACAATTAAGAGCATATCAAATGCGTCTTCCTGCATAGATTACTGGCAGGGAGGCGCGTTTTTATGTCTGAGAAAAAACTTTTCCCGGCGGAACTCCGGGTTCTTCTGCTGGCTGGGGCAGTCGGCGTTATGGTCACAGCGGGCGGGCTGGCCGCAATGGCAGCGCTGATGACAGCACAGGGTTATTCTGGTGCCGCCGCACCGCCGCTGGCAACAGCAGCCGTTGGTGCAGGGAGCCTTTGCAGCGGTTGGATCGCTGCATTTTGCAAAAAGGAACGCGGCCTGCTGTGTGGGCTTGTACAGGGCCTGTTTTATGCGGCATTGCTCGTGGTGCTCAGCGTTCCTTCCGGTACGCTTACGGAAGAGCCGCCGCTGCTGCGGTTTGCTGTGCTGATCCTGTGCGGCAGTATTGGCGGATTGCTGGGCATGGTGACCCGGGAGAAAAAGCGCCGCAGCTGAACAAATAAAACAAGGAGGTTCGATCATGTGGGTCTATCAGCAAACAGGAACGCCAGCGCATTTGCCAGAAGCCGCGCAGCAGCTTCCCACAGGTGAAGCTGCGCTTCTGCCGCAGCCGCAGAAAACACTGCCGCCAGAACGATCCGCACCGGAAGTGCCTTCACCGCTGCAGAGACATAACACGGAAACCCGGCAGAAAACCTGCTGGCTGCTCGTCTGTGCCTTTCTGATCGGCTCTGGCTCAGCTGGCGTGCTTCTGGCTTTCTGCGAAAAGCAGCAGCCGGACTGGCTGCAATATTACCTGCAAAGCTGGCGCGGCCTGTTTGCCGCTGCAGATGCACATACTGCGGCCAGCCTTTTCGGAGTGGAATATCTTACGCTGGCTGCGGCCGCGACCCTTCTGTTCCTGATGGGCTTTTCCGCACTGGGGCCGGTTTTGATCTTTTTGTTTACGATGTTCTATGGGCTGGGAAACGGGACGCTGTTTGTGCAGCTGCTTTCCGACACGGCACTGAAAAAGGAAACGTGGCTTCTGCTGCTTGCATTTCTGCCTGCGGCAGCTGCTTCTGCAGGGCTGTGCACGCTCGGCACAGATTCTCTGCGGGTGAGCAGCCAGATCCGCGTCTGTTCCTTTTTGGCAGCAGGGCCTGACCGGGAGATCGTCCGGCCACATGGATTCATCCGGCAGTATCTGCTGACGCTGACGTTATTTGTGCCGCTGTGCGGCATTTCTGCAGCGCTTGCAAGCATTGGAAGCAGGCTTTGAGCAAGGACTTTTCTTGCGGGTTTGCTTGTTATATGCTACAATAGAGAATAATAAAACCAAGACAATGTAACAGGAGCTTTTTTGATGAAGGAACCAAAACTGAAAACTGTATATGTGTGTTCCAACTGCGGCGAGACAAGCCCCCGCTGGATGGGCCGCTGCCCAAGCTGCGGCAGCTGGAACACGATGAACGAGGACGTTGTAGCGGAAGCCCCCAAAGCAGGTACGGCCGCAGCCAAACAGGCGGCAGCCGCCCGCCCGGAAGGGGTGACCACCCTGACCGCAAAACGCCTTTCTGAGATCAGCATGACCGAAGAAAAAAGCCGTATTCTGACCGGCATTTCGGAGCTGGACCGTGTACTTGGCGGCGGCATTGTGCTGGGCGGCGTTGTGCTTTTGAGCGGTGAGCCGGGTGTGGGCAAATCTACTATGCTTCTGCAGCTGTGCGGTGCCATTTCCAACCAGCACAGCGTTTTGTATATCACTGGCGAGGAATCGGTGCGGCAGGTCAAGCTGCGCGCTGCCCGGCTGAAAGTGCCGCAGGATAACATCTTTCTGGCAGCGGAGAATGATGTGGACGAGATCTGCGGCCTGATCGAAAAAGAAAAGCCGGATCTCGTGGTCATCGACTCCATCCAGACGATGCGCTGCATGGATATCTCGTCCTCCGCCGGTACGGTAAGTCAGGTCAAGGAAAGTGCGGCCCGCCTGCTGGCCGTGGCCAAAAAGCAGGAGATCCCCATGTTCATTGTGGGCCATGTGAACAAGGACGGTGCCATTGCAGGCCCCAAAGTCATGGAGCATATCGTGGATACGGTGCTTTACTTTGAGGGCGATAAAATGCTGCCGTACCGCATCCTGCGTGCGGCCAAGAACCGTTATGGCTCCACCAATGAGCTGGGCATGTTTGATATGACGGGGCAGGGCCTTGCTGAGATTGAAAACCCTTCACAGATGCTGCTGGAAGGCCGTCCTCTTGGCGTTTCCGGCAACTGTGTGGCCTGTACCATGGAGGGCAGCCGTCCCATTTTGAGCGAAATTCAGGCCCTTGCAACCAAAACCAATTTTCCAGCACCGCGCCGTGCCTGCAGCGGCTACGACTATAACCGCATGAATCTGCTGATCGCTGTGCTGGAAAAGCGCGCAGGGTATTTCTTTGGAAACCTGGATGTATATATCAACATCGTGGGCGGCATTGCGCTGCGTGATACTGCCTGTGATCTTTCTGTCTGCTTGAGTATGGTCTCCTCGCTGCTGGACAGGCCCGTCAGCGATAAGCTGATCGCCATTGGCGAGGTCGGCCTTGGCGGTGAAGTGCGCAGCGTACCCAATCTGGAACAGCGCCTGCATGAGGCAGAGCGTATCGGCTTTGAACGTGCGGTGATCCCGAAGCACAGCCTGAATCATCTGAGCCCGGCAGATTATCCTGGAATGCAGCTGATCGGCGCGGCTTATATCACCGATGCGATCAATGCCCTGAAATCTGACCGCTTATAAGAGGAAAAACAATGTCAATCTATCTGGACGAGAAAAATCCCGGCAAGCACAAGCCCTTCGATGATGCTGCGCCGGACATTGTAGAATACGTCCGCTATCTGGAAGTGATCGCGGGCAAAAGCGCAAACACGGCGTTCAGCTACTACTGTGATCTGCGCGGATTCAGCCGTTTTATGAAGCGCCGCCGTGGGCTTGTGCCCGAAGACAGCGAGATGAAGGATATCGACCCCAAAGGGCTGGACACCGCATTCTGGGCCTCCGTAACAAAGGAGGATATCTACGAATATCTGTACTTTTTAAACCGCGAGTGCGGCAACAAAAAGTCCTCAACGGCCCGGCGTCTGGCAAGCCTGCACGGCTTTTATGATTACCTGGTCAATCAGGTCAACCGGCTGGATGCTGATCCGACTGCGGCCATCCACCCACCCAAACAGGATAAGGTACTGCCCAAATATCTGACGGCGGAGCAGTCCATGGAGTTATTGGAAAGCACGCAGACCCAAAGCGATTTTCCGGAGCGGGATTATTGCATGGTGACGCTGTTTTTGAACTGTGGAATGCGTCTGGCAGAGCTTGTCGGCATGAATCTGGACGACATTGATTTGGAAAACCGCCAGATACGCCTGTTTGGCAAGGGCCACAAGGAGCGCATGGTTTATCTGAATGATGCCTGCATGGAAGCATTGCGGCTGTATCTGGGCAAACGCAATACGATGGAGGGGCTTCTGCCGCAGGAAAAGGCGGTCTTTATTACCCGACGGCGCAAAGAACGTATCTCGAACCGCAGGGTAGAACAGCTAGTGACCGGTGCAATGAAAGCAGCCGGATTAAAAGGCTTTTCCACACATAAGCTGCGCCACACTGCCGCAACTCTGATGTATCAGACCGGCAATGTGGACATCCTTACACTCAAGCAGCTTTTGGGCCACAGCAACGTGTCTACCACACAAATTTATACGCACCTACAGGAATTTCAGGTGCGCGCGGCTATTGAAGAAAACCCGCTGGGCAAGGTCAAAAAGCCCAAAGCATCTTCTCACATCTTGGATACAACAGAAAAGGAAACAGGGGAGACAGCAGAGGATTCAGCTCTGGATGAGGAACTTTCGTCTGCGCCCATGAAAGCCTTTGAGGGTGCGGCTCAGGATGGCATCGGGCTGGATGCTTCCGTGCTTGCAATGAAGCCTGATGCGAACGCTGGAAACGGAAATTCCTGAACCACATAAGAATACCCATAAAATGGAACGATACCGTCTGTGACGCGTCCAAAGTGCGGATATGTCATCGGCGGTATTTTTATAGATATATTTATATAAATATAAATAATGGAATGATAAGCTGTGATCTGGCCAGCGATTTGAAATCGCACGAGCAAATGGTCGTTCACAGAAAAATAAAAAGATCAGAATGACCACAGAACTTATAGCAACATAAAAAGAGAATCTGGAAAAATAAAATGCAAGCGCGCATAGCAGCGGCAGACTGTGCAGCTTTGTAATTTGTAAGTCCATAAAAAGATTGTAGCACCAAAATACTAATGAGACACAAAAATATAAAAAACGCAAAAGTTGAATCATACGGTATTACAGATGGCTGCAGATCCGCAGGTCGCGGAAAAAGGCCGGATTCAGGAAAATAGAGATTTTTCACTTCCCTATATTTCGCATAACGTGCATTATACGAAAATTATACACTCAAAAAATAAGACCGCCCTTCTCTTCTGGTTATGAGTTCAGCGGTCTTAAAATACTGATGGCTGTATGGTGTTGGGTTCAGAATGTTATCGCTTCTTCTCCCTTGGTGATGCTATGCTGATACTTTTTAATTTAAAGTGAACCCGGCAAGCTGCTCGGCCTGCGGCTGTGTGCCAAAGTATGCACAGATCGCTTCGTAATAAACGCGGGCTGTTTTTTTACAACCTTCTTCGCTGCCGAACTGTGCAACATCTGCTTCATTCGTTACAAAGCATTGCTCTGCCAGCACTGCCGGACAATTTACATCTTCCAGCAACGTAAAGCTTCGCTCTGCACGCACCTCGGTGTGGGTGCTTTCCACCAGTTGCTTCTGATCGTTTTCCAGATAATAAATGTATCGGACTCCCCCGCGCCCACGCAGTGATGCTCCTGCAGCCTGCATTCCTTTGGCAAGCAGCTGCGCAAAGTAAAAGCTTTCCTGATGCCAAGTCCGGCCCGGCACTGCCGGATAGCACTCAAAGCCGGATGCAGTGGAGCCATTTGCAGCTGAGTTGCCGTGGATGGAAAGCAGCAGCTGCGGTGCCTGTTCGTCCGCTCTGGCGGCACGCTGGGCGGGCGTAGTGGTTTCATCAAAGCTGTCACGGGTCTGCAGCGGAATAAAATTAGAGTCCTGCTGCAGCAACCGGATCAGTTCCGAGGCGGTTGCTGCGGTCATATCTTTTTCTTCGATCACTCCCCTTGCACCCGGGTCTGCTCCACCGTGCCCGGCATCAATCACCACGCGGTAAGGAGGATCACCGACCTGCGGACGGAATTCTTCACCGGCGATGCTTTCCGCTGGCTGAGCTGTCTGCAGGGTCAGCGCTGCATGCCAGAGTGAGCTGCCAAACCAGATGCCCACTGAACAAAAAAGCAGAATGACCGTATTTTTGAGCACATGAGAAGTCTGTTTTTGTCTTTTTGAGTGCGCGGCTTTGGAATATCGTTTTGCCATTTTGGCTTACATCCTTATATTAGCATTCTTTATAGAATACGATCCTGCTCTGCAAATTCCTTCAATGTGAGAAAAAGCTACCCGAAAAATCCTTCGGATAGCTTTTTCTTTATTTCAGCTCTACCACGGTCACGCCGCTTTCACCCTCGCCATAACGGCCCAGACGGAAGCTTTTGACCATGCGGTTGCCGCGCAGATGCTTGTGGATAGCTGTACGCAGCGCACCGGTGCCATTGCCGTGGATCAGATAAACCACTGTCTGTCCGTTCAGGATGGCACGGTCGATAAAGGAATCCACCTCCGGCAGCGCTTCGTCCACCGTCAGGCCCAGCAGATTGCATTCCATCTTGGCGGAACGCTGTACCCTCTCTACCCTGCCGTTCGGGCGGTTGGCATCGCCGGTCAGGCGGGAATAGCGCTGCTGTGCTTTAGTCTGCGGTTTCTTTTCCTTGACCAGCTTTTCCGGCTGTTTCAAGCCATTGAGCGGAACTTTGGTCTTGATGATGCCTGCACGCACCAGAACATCGCCGTTTTTATCCGGCAGGGCCAATACGGTGGCCAGCTGGTTCAGCTCTGCAATGCAGACCTCCTGCCCTACCTTGACCTCTTTCAGCGGCACAAATTCCTTGACGGGGTTATGCACCGCCTCAGAGCCGATAAACAGCTTTTCCGATTCTTTTTTGGCGATCTCGCGGGCGCGCTGAGCTTTCTGCTGGGTGCTCATGCGCTCGTCCTTCTGCAGCTGACGCAGTTCATCAGTCAGGGCGTAAGCCTGACTTTCCACCTGCTGTGCCAGCGCACGAGCCTTGGCACGGGCAGCTTCCAGTTCATTTTCGCCCTGACGGATCAGCTCATCACGCTTTTTCTGCGCGGCTTCCAGCTGGTGGGAAGCTTCATTTTTCAGCTCTTCCACCTCGTTCTGGCTTTCCTTCAGCTGCAGCTTCAGATCATCCAGCTGTCCCAGAACGGCATCCAGACGCTTATCCTCTGCGGAAAGATGCTGCTGTGCCGCTTCGATCACGCGCTCCGGAATGCCCAACTTTTCGCTGATGAGGAACGCATTGGATTTGCCCGGCACGCCGACGCTCAGCTTATAGGTCGGGCGCAGCGTTTCCAGATCAAACTCACAGCTGGCATTGACAACGCCCTTGGTTTCCAGAGCAAACACCTTCAGCTCAGCGTAGTGAGTGGTGGCCATCAGCAGCACGCCGCGGCGGCGCAGCTCTTCAATGATGGCCACAGCCAGCGCAGCACCTTCGGCGGGGTCGGTACCGGCACCAAGCTCGTCCAGCAGCACCAGTGTGTGCGGCATGGCAAGCTCCAGAATGCCGGTGATCTTTTTCATATGACCGGAGAAGGTGGAAAGGCTCTGCTCAATGCTCTGTTCATCGCCGATATCCACCAGAAATTCGTCAAATACGCAGATCTCGCTGCGCTCGTCAGCCGGGATCAGGAAGCCGCACTGCGCCATGGCGCACAGCAGGCCCGCTGTTTTCAAGGTGACGGTTTTGCCACCGGTGTTCGGTCCGGTGATGATCAGCGAATCGTAATCTCTGCCCAGAGCAATATCCACAGGCACGCACTTTTTAGGATCGATCAGCGGGTGGCGCGCACGGATCAGCGAGAAGGAATCGTCGGTGCGGACAGCAGGCTTGAATGCCTTGAGATCCAAAGCCAGCCGTGCCTTTGCCAGCAGAACATCGATCTCCAGCATAGCCTTGTAGCTGTACTGGAACTGCGGCTCAATGGCGGCCACCTGTGCGGTAAAGGCCACCAGAATGCGCTCGATCTCCTGCGCTTCCTGCGCACGGTACTGCAAAATGCGGGCATTGGCTTCCACAACGGCCTGCGGCTCCACAAAGACGGTGGCTCCGGTAGACGAGACATCATGAATAATGCCGCTCACCTCACCGCGGTATTCGCTCTTGACCGGCACAACATACCGGCCATTGCGCATGGAAACCACGCTTTCCTGTAGATACTTGGAAGTATCCATATTGCGGACCATGCTCTCCAGACGGTCACGGATGCTGTTCTCCGTTGCGCGGATCTTTTTGCGCAGATCGTTCAGGGTATAAGAGGCCGTGTCTGCCATGGCATCCGGTGCCAGAATGGCGCTGGAGATCTGCTGTTCCAGGCCCGGCTGCGGTGCCAGCGCATAGAACAGATCGTCTGTAGGCAGAGCGTCGTGCTCCGAAGCACCATACCAGCTTGAAAGATTCTGAAAATTGCGCAGTGCACCAGCCACCATCAACAGCTCGCCCATTGAAAGTACGCCGCCTTTTACGGCGCGGGCCGCCAGCTGACTGACATTCTCCACGCCGCCAAAGCGCGGGGAGCCGTTTTTGATCAGCAGGGTGTTGATGGCATCGGTCTGTTCCAGCGCATAGCGCACCTCGTCCGGGTCGCACTGCGGCTGAGTGGCAAGCAGCATTTCGCGCGCTTCCTTGCACACGCAGCCCTCTGCGGCACGGGCGATGATCTTATCCAGTTCCAGAGTTTTTAAGTAACTTGTTTCCATAGGTTCCCTTTATGCTCAGGGCAGCAGGGTCTTTAAAAAGTCATAGCTTTTCAAAGGCTTATCCATATGGGTCAGTGCATAGCGCTCTGCCACTGCGGAAAGCTTTTCCAGACTGCCCACAGAAATTTTGAATGCAAATATTTTTTTGTCGTCCACAAGGCAGATGTGCCGCAGCGCATACAGTGCGCCCTGATCAAGGTTGCAGGTCTTTCCTGCTTTTGCGGCGCAGTCTGCACAGAGTAGGTGGCCTTCCTGCACATCCAGATAGAACGCAGCACCATCATAGGCGCTGCAATCGCGGCAGCACACGATCTGCGGCATAAAGCCGCACTCGCTCATGGTGCGCAGTTCAAACACGGCCTTGATCACCCGCAGGTCCGTTTTGCTCTCGCTGATCATATAGAAACAGTTGAGCAGCAGCCGAAGCTCCCGCTGTGCCTCCTGCCCGGTGGGCGAAAGAGTCATTGCCATTTCAGCCATATACATGGCAAGGCTCATGCCCTCAATGCTGGACGAGATGCCGTGAAAGACATTTTTCACTTCCGCTTCCCGCACAGTGTACATGTTGCGGCCCGGCGCCAGTGTGAACTCGGAGTAGCAGAACAGCCCGCACGCGCTGAACAGCTTGCTCTTCAGCCGCAGGCTGCTCTGCGCTGCTGCCGAGATCACGCCCAGTTCCGGTGTCAGGATCGTCAGAATGCGATCCGATTCCTTATAGCGGGTCTCCTTCAGCACCAGACCCGTGGTTACAAAGGCTTCCATTTTCTTGGTCCTCTGCCGGGGTTTCTTCCGGCCGCTGTTGTTTATAATCGAGATAACGAAGAATGTTTCCCGTGCAGGCAAACGCCTGCCAGCTTGCTTGTGCATCCATTTGCAGCACCTCTTCCCTGTTACGGATAGTGTCAGGTTTATTTTAACCGTTCATCCAAGGGAATTCTGTCCTGCTTTGGCAAGTGTCAGCGGTTATTGGTGTTCTGCTTGAAGCCAAAGTTGTTCAACAGGAACTCGTTATCGCGCCAATCGGATTTTACCTTTACCCAGCACTGCAGATTGACGCGGCAGCCCAAAAACTCTTCGCAGTCTGCACGGGCAGCACTGGCAATTTTTTTCAGCATTGCACCGCCTTTTCCAATGACCATGCCCTTGTGGCTTTCGCGCTCGCAGTAGATATTTACATCAATATCGATCAGGTCGGTGCCCGGGCGCTCTTTGAAGCGCTCCACCACAACAGCAATGCCATGGGGGATCTCGTCGCGCATGAACAGCAGGGCCTTTTCACGGATGACCTCCGCCACAAGCTCCTTTTCCGGCATATCCGTGTAGGCATCGTCATCAAAATAATGCGGGCCTTCCACAGCATAGCGGCTCAAAGCATCGAACAGCACTTCGCAGCCGTCGTTATCACGGACGCTGATGGTGTAGATATCGTCGAATACACCCAATGCCTTCAGCTCTTCTTTGCGGGCTTCCAGATCAGCAGGCTCCTTGACAAGGTCGGTCTTGTTGATGACTGCAATTGCCGGGCCGCCGCTGCTGCGCAGCATATCCACCAGCACCATTTCCGATTCATTCAGTGCGCCGTAAGGCTCAAACAGCATCATGGAAACATCCACATCTGCAATGGAATCGCTGGCAGTCTTATCCATCCGTTTACCCAGTTTGTTGCGTGCCTTGTGCACACCGGGTGTATCCAGCAGCACATACTGCAGCGGCCCGCGGGTGATCACGCCGGTAATGCGGGTACGGGTGGTCTGCGGCTTGGAAGTGACGATGGCTACCTTTTCGCCAACCAGAAGGTTGGTCAGACTGGATTTGCCAACATTGGGACGGCCAATGACAGCCACAAAAACGGAAGAAGTATCATAATGCCCCTGAATGGGTGTAGCGTTACTCAAAATCTAGCTCCTGTCTGTATTGTGCGGCAACCGCACGGTGAATCAATTACTCGGTATAGCTTACGGTGCGCGGCAGGCCCAGCTGCAGCAGAACAGCTTCCTCTTTCTCACGCATCCGCATGGCTTCCAGACCGCCATTTTCGTGGTCGTAGCCCAGCAGGTGCAGCATGGAGTGCACCGTCAGGAACGCCACCTCACGCTGCAGCGGATGGCCGTAGAGGTTTGCCTGCTCCTGTGCACGCTCCATACTGATGACGATGTCACCCAGCATTTTGCAGCCGTTGTTCTCGTCAACATCATATTTGCCGTCTACACCCAGAGGGAAGCTCAGCACGTCGGTGGGCATGGGTTTGTTGCGGTACTGGTTGTTCAGCTCAGCAATGGCGGCGTTATCCACAAAGGTCACGCTGATCTCTGCAGGAGCTTCAAAATGCTCATACTCCAGCACGGCATTACAGGCACGGCGGATGAGAATGCGCAGACCGGAAGGAACCTTGACGGCCTTCTGTGAATTGGTGATCAAAACTTTATTGGACATAAATCAGTCCACTCCTTTCTGTTTTTGATGGCTTTATATGAATTCTGGTGATTTTATTTTTCAGGGTGTGCAGCCTTTTCGTAAGCCTTGATAATTTCCTGCACAAGACGGTGGCGCACAACATCTTTCTCAGTAAAATAGCACTGTGCAATCCCATTTACATTTTTAAGCACGTGCAGTGCATCCACAAGACCGCTGCGGGTGCGTTCCGGCAGATCGATCTGGGTCACATCACCGGTAACCACCACCTTGGAGCCGATACCCATACGTGTGAGGAACATTTTCATCTGCTCCGGTGTGGTGTTCTGTGCCTCGTCCAGAATGATAAAGGAATCATCCAGCGTGCGTCCGCGCATATAGGCAAGCGGTGCAACCTCAATGATCTGCTTTTCCACAAGGCGCTCGTAAGTTTCGGCACCCAGCATATCAAACAGGCCGTCATACAGCGGGCGCAGATAAGGGTCTACCTTCTGCTGCAGATCACCGGGCAGAAAGCCCAGCTTTTCACCTGCTTCCACTGCCGGGCGGGTGAGCACGATGCGGGAAACATCCTTGGCTTTAAAAGCCTTTACCGCCATGGCAACGGCCAGATAGGTCTTGCCGGTACCCGCCGGGCCAACACCAAAGGTGATGGCATTGGTGCGGATGGCATTGAGATATTCCTTCTGGCCCAGTGTTTTGGGCCGGATCGGCCGTCCCTTGACCGTTACGGTAACAAAATCTTCGGTCAGTTCCTTGACCCGCTTTTCTGCTCCGTCGTGCGCCAGACTGATGCAGTAGCGCACGGTCTGGTCTTCCAGCGGTGTATGATTCTCGATCAGAAGCAGCATTCCCTCCACAGCGCGGCTGGCCGCGGCAACATTGGCCGGTTCGCCTGAAAGCCGCAGCTGCGTGCCCCGGCAGACCGCCGTAACAGAAAATTCGTTCTCCAGCAGACGGATGTTCCGGTCGCAGTTGCCAAAAACAGCTGCGGCGACCTCTACACTATCCAGTTCAATATTCTTTTCTGCCATGTGCTCCTCCTGAAAGGATATATTTTAATGCTTCTATTGTACCACCAAAATCTCGAGAAGAAAACTGTGAAAAGTATACAAAATATTTTCATCCGTTCCATCGGTTTTTTCATACGCCAAGGCAGCTGCCCCTGCAAAGCGTCAGCGGCAAAAAAGAAAATGCAGGAACAGGAATGCATCCTGTACGAATGATCTTGTCAAGACCTTTTGTGCCACAACCGCAGAGAAAAACAAAACATATCTTTGGCCAAAAAGGCAATAGCAAACTTCTCCCCTGCGTGCTACAATAGCAAGCGTTGTGCGGCTTGCACCCGGCCGGCCGCTCCGGAATGCTGAAATCAAAGGAGAAGGAACCATGGAACAACTTTTTCTGATGCCCGGTGAAGAACGCTGCGAACGCTTCAAGGATGGCAACGGTATTCCGAGAGTTCACTACTCCTATCGCTCGATGCACGGTGCATTCTTCGACTGCGAGAGCCGCAGTTTGGAGGAAGCCCAGCGCCTGTGTGAGGACTGGCTGGTAGGTCAGGACCGCTGTTACCGCAACTGAAATGAAAAATAGAAACCTCCGCTTCCCTGTCGGTACTGCCGCTGGGAAGCGGAGGTTTTTGCTTTTTACAGGTTTATTTCCACAGTTGAGCGCAGACAAGTTCCAGCACACTGCCCGCGATGCAGCGGGCCTTATCCGAAATAAGAAAACAGTTGGAAAGTTCCTCTTTGCGGGGGTCTATATCGGCCACCTTAAAACCGGGCGTTACCGGATAACTGCTGCGCAGAAGTCCGCGCAGAATGCCCGTGATCTGCGTGGTCACAGAGATCATGGCACCATCTGCCGTGCGGATCTGCGCAATGGTCTCACCCGCTTCCACGATATCTCCAATTTTGCGGAGATCCATAAATATACCGGCCGTGCCGGCATGGATCACGCGCTCTTTGCCGTAGCCGCCAATGATTCCGGGAATGCCGGTATCGGGGATGGCACTGCCTTCCCGAATGATGCGTCCCAGCCGGTGGCCGCGTTTGGTCTCAACCACCACATCCACATCCTGCCCGGCCGTGAAACCGGGGCCGAGTGCAATGGTCAGGGGTGCCATATCCCGCGTTGTGCCAAGATTCTTTTTGGCAAGGATCGCATCCACAAGGACATCCGGCTTTGCGGGCGCAATGCTTTTGCCTTGCGGGTCTACCAGAACAGGAACGGCATTCTGTTTCCAGATTTCTTCTGCCTGCGCCAGAGTTTCGATCCGTACCGCACGCAGACCTTCAACGGCGGTCTCACCTTCATAAACGGCTTCGCACAGAGAAACCTGCCGCCGGATCGCCGCCGGATGCTCCGCTTCCAGCACCAGCACACGCAGGCCTGCGCTCCACAGCCGGTGAATGGTGCCGGTAGCAAGGTCGCCGCCGCCGCGCACAAGGATCAGTGCATCCTTCTTCATTTGATCTCCTCTCCGGGCTGGAGTCGAGTCAATACGATCTCCATAGACCCACCGCAGGCAGCAATTGCTGCATCATCATTTTTGCCGTCTGCCGAAAAATGCAGCCGTTGATACGCCGGAGCCGCTCCCGTCAGCATTTCCTGTGCAGCCAGAATGGTGCGGTGCTCCATAATACCGCCGCCCACGCTGCCCACAATAGAGCCGTCTGTGCGAACCAGCATTTTTGCGCCGATTTCCCGCGGCGTAGAGCCGTGCCGCGCCGCAATCACGGCAAGCACCGCCTGCTGCCCGGCGGCATCTGTCTGAGCCATGGCTTCCAGAAGGGCAGATGAAAAGCCCTCCGTCTGCGGACGCGCATTCTTGATCGATACGATCTGTGCCAGAATGGAAAGTGCGATCTCCTCTGCCGTCTGTGAGCTGATGGAAAGCCCGATGGGGGCGTACAACGCCTCCACTCTTTCGGCATCGATACCGGCTTCCAGAAGTTGACGGCGCACCAGTGCGGCACGCCCGCGGCTACCCATCATGCCAACATAGGCTGCAGGCTTTTTTAATATCACCTTCAGGCAGTCCACATCAAATGCATGTGCCCGGGTGACGACCACAAAATAAGTCTCTGCGTCGTCAGGTACCTGCGCAAGCGCTTTATCAAACGGCAGGCAGAGCACTTTATCGGCTCCGGCCAGCCGCAGCTGCTGTGCATATTCCTCGCGGTCATCCATTGCAAGGACCGTCAGGCCCAGCAGCTTTGCAAGCTGCACAACGGCTGCAGCCACATGTCCACCGCCGCAGACTACCAGCTGCGGCACCGCGCCAAAGCGCTCCGCAAAGATGTCTGTGCCTGCAACAGAGTGGATACCAGCTGCTGTGCAGCCCTGCAGTTCTGTCAGGTGCTGCAGCAGTACGGTGCTGTCCCCCCTCTGCCACACAGGCCTGCCCTCCAGCAAAAGCAGCTGGCTCCCCGCGGCATCGCCCTCTAACTGGGCCACCATCGTCCAGCCGCCCGCAGAACGGGCTTTTTGCAGCATTGTATAAAGCGGCATTTTACCCATGCGTCATTCTCCTGTTTTATCTTTATTACTGTTCTACTGCTGCGGCCTGATCGTAACGTGCCGGGTCCAGCCGGTTCTGCCACTGCTCAAATTCTTCCGGCAGCATCCGCCAGGCAAGGCCGCAGCCTGCGGAGATCTCGCGCGGCAGTGGGATGAGCCTGCCCGGAACCTTCTCCGCAAGGCACTGCTTTTCCCATTCCATGGCATCCAGCGTTGTGCGGAATGAAAGAACAATATAAGTTTTTTTGATGCGCATATCAGATCTCCTGTGCAAGCTCCTGAACAGCGGCTGCGGTCTGCAGCACTTCGGCTTCCGTATTGAAATGCGAAAAGCTGAACCGTACCACGCCCTGTTCCACCGTGCCCAGCGCTTTATGCATCAGCGGTGCACAGTGCGCACCGGCACGCACACAGATGCTGTAGTCCTCCCACAGAATATCTGCAATGCGGGCTGAATCTTCGTCTCCGATGTTGAGCGAGATAATGGGAGCGTGCAGCGCCATTTCCGGGTCGCCGTAGATCTTCACGTTCGGCAGATCTCGAATGTTTTTATAAAAGAGCGCCGCCAGTGCAGTTTCTTTTGCACACAGCGTTTCCACACCCTGAGCCAGAATCCATTCCACACCGGCACACAGGCCCGCCAGACCCGGAACATTGAGCGTCCCGGCTTCCAGAGCGGTGGGCATCTGTGCAGGATGCTGTTCATCAAAGCTGTGTACGCCGCTGCCTCCCACTACCAATGGCTGGATGGAAAGCCCCGGGCGCACATACAAGCCGCCTGTTCCCTGCGGGCCAAGCAGCGCCTTATGCCCGGTGAAGCATAGCACATCAATGCCAAGTGCCTGTACGTCAATGGACTGTGAACCCGCCGTCTGGGCCGCATCCACGATCAGCAGCAGGCCGTGCCGGTGCGCAAAGCCCGCTGCTTTTGCAAGATTCGTTCCGTTGCCGGTCACATTGGAAGCACCCGTTACGACCAGCGCTTTTGTATTGGGCTGAACCAGCTTATCCCAGTCATCATATTGCAGCCGTCCGCGCTCATCCACGCCTGCAAAACTGAACTGCAAGCCCTGTTCCCGCAGCCGGTAGAGCGGCCGCAGAACAGAGTTATGCTCACATACCGTTGTGATGATATGATCGCCCGGTGCAAAAAGACCACCCAATGCAATGTTCAAGGCCTCCGTTGCATTTGCCGCAAAAGCAATACAGGACGGGTCTGGTGCGTGGAGGAGCTTTGCCATTGCGCACCGCGCAGCATAAACAAGACGGCTTGCGTGCAGCGTGGGCTCATGGGCACCCCGTCCCGGATTGCCTGCCGTGCGCATTGCGTCCAGCACAGCCTGCTCTACCTGCGGCGGCTTGCGCAGGGTCGTGGCAGCGTTATCCAGATAGATCACGGTTTCACCACGTTGCCTGCCTGCGTCAGCTTTTCCACGATGGTGTACATGTTGGTCACACTGCCAACAGCAAGCTTTTCGGTCAGGCCATAGAAATTCAGGCAGGTGCCGCAGGTCATGATCTCCACGCCCTGTGCTTCCAGTGCCTTCAGGTCATCCAGCATGGGCGAACCCTCACAGGTCAGGGACGCGCCGCCGTTATAGAACAGCACTGTTTTGGGCAGCTGATCCTGCTGGGTAAGTGCGAACACAAAGGCCTTGAGCAGGGACTTGCCAAGGTCATCTGCGCCAATGCCCATTTTATCAGAGCTGATGGCAACCACCGTGTCCGTGCGGGTGTCCAGTGCACAGGCCGGTGCTTCTTCAGTGGGTGTTTCGGACGCTTCGCCGACCGTGAACAGCACGCGGTATTCCCGCTCGGCCAGCTTTTCGGCGCTGTACTGATAATCTTTCTGCTGGGCCATTTTGGTAAGGTTCTGCACGGCGATCTCATTATCCACCAGCACTTCCACCTCACCGGCACCCTTCAGTTCAGAGATCGCCTTTTTGGCTTTTACAACGGGCAGTGGGCATGCGTCACCACGGGCATCAACTTTCAGCATCATAATTGTAGGTCTCCATCAGTATTTTACAGTGATTTCCTGTTCGGTTTTGGGTATGATCTCACCCACGATCTTTGCGGGCAGGCCAGCGGCCTGCAGCTCTGCTTCCAGCGCATTTGCTTCTTCTGGCAACACGGCCAGCAATAGTCCGCCGGAAGTCTGTGGGTCAAACAGCACCTCTTCCATTGCAAACGGCACATTTTCAAAAGTGACATATGGGCCGGTATGGTTGCGGTTGCGCTGTCCGGCAGCGGTATACAAAAAATCATCTGCCGCTTTTTCGGCTCCCGGTAGAACCGGCACCATCCGTGCATCAATGATACAGGAAAGCTTTCCGCCCATCATCTCGTGCAGATGGCCCAGAAAACTGAAACCGGTCACATCGGTTGCCGCGTGGACCGTATACTTTCGGCTGATCTCGGCAGCGTTTTTGTTCAGCGTTGTCATGGACGCAATGGCACCGGCCATATCTTTCGGTGCCGCTTCGCCCACACGGTTTGCCGTGCAGATCAGGCCCACGCCCAGAGCTTTTGTTAAGATCAGCTTGTCGCCGGGCTTGCCGGAATCATTCGTATACATTTTTTTCGGGTCCACAAGGCCAGTCACCGAAAGTCCGTATTTCACACCGGTATCGGCAATGGAATGCCCGCCCGCAAGGCTTCCACCCGCTTCGGCCACCTTCTTGGCTCCGCCGCGCAGAATCTCGCCCAGAATGTTCAGATCCATGCTCTCAGGAAAGCAGACCAGGTTCAGTGCAGTCTTCACCTCGCCACCCATGGCATAGACATCACTCAGGGCGTTGGCCGCTGCGATCTGGCCGAAGGTATAGGGGTCGTCCACCATTGGCGGAAAAAAGTCCACCGTCTGCACCAGCGCAATATCATCTGTTATGCGGTACACGGCGGCATCATCCCGGCTGTCGTAGCCCACCAGCAGGTTCGGGTCTTTTTCCCCGCGCGGCAGTTTTTCCAGAATGCGGCTCAGCACACCTGCTCCCAACTTTGCGGTACATCCGCCGCCGGTGCAGAACACGATCTTGCCTTCTTTGCTCATGCACGTTCTCCTTTCTCGAAATGAGACGTAGCGCAGGAAATCCGATAAATTTTTTTCAGAATATCAGCCACCTGCCGGGCCAGAGCAGCCTGCTCTTTTGTATCGACCTGATTGAGTACAACATAAAAGCTGCGATCCCCTACAGCCTTCCTTCCACCGGCTTCACTTGCAAGCAGATTTGCCAGAAGTTCCGGTGTCAACTGCGCATCCTGCGGAACACAAAGCAGCTCTGCGGCAAGCTCTGCCCGGAAACAGACCTCCCGGAGCGGATGCCTCAACGCAGAAAGCCCTGCTACGGCCAGAACCGTATCGCACTGCGGTAAAAGCACCGGCTCGTGCGCAGCGGGTGCCTTGCAGGGCATCCGTTTTGCGCCGTCCGCTTCAATGAGCACAATATCTGCAAGGGTCATCCAGCGCTCCAGCTGTGCCTGCGGCGGGGCCGTCAATTTGCCGCCGTGTGCAGCGGTTCCAGCCACGGCATAACTGCTGCACTTCCACAGACGGAAAAGCTCTGCATCCGTCTGTGCCCAGACCCCGCCGGGCGGCTGCATAATATGGGTGGTGGTAGCGGCCAATACCCGCCAGCCCTTGCGGGCGCAGTGCGCAGCCAGATTGTACATCAGTGTGGTCTTTCCGCCGCCGCCCACCAGAGAAATAACATGTCCCTTCTCCGCAAGAAACGGAAAAATTTTTTCGTCGATCATTTCTGCTTTTCTGCAACTGCCATGGCGATTTTTTCCGGTGTGATGGGCAGCTCATAGAACCGGGTGCCGATAGCGTTATAGATGGCATCGGAAATGGCAGGCAGCGGTGTATTGATGACGACCTCGCCGATGGACTTTGCGCCAAAGGGTCCGTTGGGTTCATAGCTGCTCTCGAATTCAACCTTGATCTTGCCCACATCGGTGCGGGCCGGAATTTTGTACTGGAACAGAGAGTTCTCTTCCGGGTAGCCATTTTTATCGTAGGTGATGTTTTCGGTCAGAGTCATGCCGATGCCCTGCAGCAGACCGCCCTCAGCCTGCACACGGGTCAGGTTCGGGTTGATGGGCGTGCCGCAGTCCACACAGGCATCAAATTCCAGCAGCTTTACCTCGCCGGTCTCAGTATCCACTTCCACCTCAGCAGCACCAACCATGAACGGCGGCGGCGACAAAGGCGAAGTATGCGTTTCGGTGGCTTCCAGCGGAACCATATGGCCGAACTGAGAAGCATACGCGATCTCGCTCAGAGACTTTTTCTGTGTGGGATCTTTGCTCTTGAAAACATCTTTTCCATCAAATTCCACCTCGTCCTCGGTGCATTCCAGCAGCTCTGCGCCCAGCTTACAGATCTGGCCGCGCAGCTTCATGGCACACTTTTCGGTGGCCTTTCCGGTAACGTAAGTGGTACTGGACGCATAGGAGCCGGAGTCATAGGGCGAGGTATCCGTATCAGCTCCGAAGACCGTGATATTGTCCAGCGGGCAGTCCAGCACTTCGGCGGCGATCTGCGCCAGTGTAGTGTCACAGCCGGTGCCCATGTCGGCCGCACCGATCATCAGGGTGTAGAAGCCGTCGTCATTCAGTTTCAGGGTGGCACTGCCCACATCCATGCCGGAAATGCCGGAGCCCTGCATCGCCATGCCCATACCGACAGCGCGCACCTTGCTGTTGCCCATATCACGGGCAGGGTATTTGTGCTCCCAGTCGATCATATCCCGCACCTTGACAAGGCAGCGGTCCAGCGCGCAGCTGGTGTTGACAGCCCCATAGTAGGCGGGCATCACATCGCCCTCCTGTACGGTGTTTTTCAGCCGCAGCTCAAAGGGGTCCATATTCAGCTTATGAGCCAGTTCATTGACAGCAGATTCTACGGCAAACAGTCCCTGCGTTGCGCCGTAACCGCGGTAAGCACCGGCAGACATGTGGTTCGTATACACCACATCACTGATAAAGCGGAAGGCTTCTGCCTTGCCGTACAGCGGGATGGACTTGTGACCGGAAAGGCCCACGGTCGTAGGGCCATGCTCACCGTAAGCACCGGTATTGGAAAGGGTGTACAGATCAATGCCCTTCACAACGCCGTCCTTCGTGGCACCCAGCCGCACATGGATCTCCATTTCGTGACGCGGCGAGGATGCGATTTGGCTTTCCACACGGCTGAAAATGATCTTGGAGGGCTTTTTGGTCTTCCAAGTCACAAAAGCCGGATATACCTCACTGACCGCCGTCTGCTTGGCACCAAATCCGCCGCCGATGCGGGGCTTTGCCACGCGCACCATGGATTTGGGAATATGCAGTGCGTTCGCAATATTGCGCCGTGCATGGAATACGATCTGCGTGGAGCTGAGCACATTCAGCCGCCCATAGGTATCAATGGAGCAGTAGGTGCGGAAGGTCTCCATCATGGCCTGCTGGCAGGCCTTGGTGTGGTACACATGGTCGATGACCACATCGCTGGCTGCAAGCACTGCGTCGATATCGCCGGAACCACTCTCATCGTGGGCGCAGAGGTTGCGTTTGTTGTCGGCTCCCACCGGACACAGACTGGCCCAGTTGTCCTCCGGATGCACCAGAATGGGGTTGTCCTTGGCAGTGTGATAGTCCAGCACTGCTTCCAAAACCTCATATTCCACCTTGATGAGCTTGAGAGCCTTATCCACGCACTTTTCGTCCTTACCGGCCACAATGGCCACCACATCGCCCACAAAGCGCACATGGCGGTCAATGAGCAGGCGGTCACGCGGACTGGCTTCCGGATAGGTCTGGCCAGCCTGCGTGTAGCGCGGCGCATCCTGCGGCACATCCTCCCATGTAAAGATCGCCTCGATGCCGGGCACCTTTTTTGCCACAGCCGTATTGATGGTTTTGACAATGGCATTTGCGTGCGGAGAGCGCAGCAGCTTTACGATCAGGCAGTCCTGCGGGATCACATCGTCCATATAGACGGGCTGGCCGGTGACCAGCTGCATGGCATCCTTTTTACGGAAAGGCTTGTTGATGGTACTCATTCTGCGGCCTCCTTCTGCTTTTTCCATGTCAGAAAGTTCATGATGCCGCGCAGCTGGCCCTCATAGCCAGAGCAGCGGCAGAGGTTGCCGGAGAGATATTCCTTCACTTCTTCCTCACTGGGGTACGGATTCTCGCGGAAGAGGGCCAGCGCGTTCATGATAAAGCCCGGGTTGCAGAAGCCGCACTGCTCTGCACCCTGATCCGCGATAAAGCCGCCGAACTCCGCGGCTTCTTCCTGCAGGCCTTCCAGTGTGGTAATGCTGTGGCCGCTGGCACGCGCTGCCAGTACCGAACAGGACAGCACCGGTTTCTCATCCAGAAACACCGTGCACAGACCGCAGTTGGAGGTCTCACAGCCGCGCTTGACGCTCTTGCAGCCGTGGGCACGTACAAAATCGATCAGCAGCATATCTGCAGCCACATCCTCTGTGACCTTGATGCCGTTCAATGTAAGAGTGATCTGCATTTAATTTTCCTCCTGTGCCGTGCGTGCTTCCAGTTCCAGAACAGCACGCTTTGTCAGAACGCCTGCCAGATGGCGGCGGTACTCGGCATTGCCGCGCATATTGGAGCCAGTGACAATTTTTTGCTTTACTTCATCGGCAAAGTTCTGCGCCAGTTCCTGCGCAGAAACACCCGCCTTTGCCGGCAGCTCAAACAGCACAGCCTTGAGCGGCCGCGCACCGATCGCAATGCGATAGCTGCCGTTTTCCAGACGGGCGGCAGCGCAGGTAAGCACCGGGATATCAGTCTGGCTGTTGCGCACGGACTGATAGAAAAATTCTGCTTCTTCCTTTTTAACGATCAGCCGCACAAGGATGTCCCGGTCATAAGGGCGCTCAGCATACTCCTGCAGGGATATGATTCCACCCTTATACAACTCTACCGAACAGTCCATGGCCATAAACAGCGTGAGCACATCGGAAAAGCCGAACCGACTGTAGATGCTGCCACCCACAGTTGCCAGATTGCGCAGCTGCACGCCCACGATATGCCGCAGCGCTTCCTTTACTGCGCCATGGGTATACGCAGCAAGGCCGGCGTGCTCTTCCAGCTGGCGCAGTGTAACCATGGCACCAATGGAAAAGCTGCCCTCGGTCTCCTCTATGGTGTCCAGTTCCAGACCGGACAGGTCGATGGCTGTACCGACATTGATGTTCTCCATTTTGAGCCAGATCATGCCGCCCAGCACACGGTTGGCCTTTTTCTGGTTCAGCTGCCACGCTTCTTCCAGACTTTCGGCCTGCTTATATTCTCGGATCGTCATCATAGATGCAGGTTCCTCTCTCTTTTTTTCTCTGTTCTTTTATTTTAACACAGATTTCGATATAATACTATTGTGAATTCGTTTCAGAAAGAGTGGTACTATATGAAAGAACTTCTTCCGGTGGGCTGTGTCATCATGGCATCCGGTCTGAGCCAGCGCTTCGGCTCCAACAAACTCCTTGCGCCGTTCTGCGGGGAACCGATGCTATGCCGCGCATTTGCAGCGACCGATACTCCAAAGCTTTCGGCCCGCATCGTGGTGACACGTTCGGACGAAGTTGCGCAGCTTTGCCGCTCCCGCAACGTTCCGGTGCTGCTGCACGATCTGCCTGGTCGAAACGATACGGTGCGGCTGGGTCTTTCTGCGCTGCTGGAACAGGTTCCGGAGCTTTTTGGCTGCATGTTCCTGCCGGGAGACCAGCCGCTTTTGTGCCGCGAGACAGTGGAAGCCATGGCAGGCATCTCCGGATGGGATCAAAGAACTCGGCTGGAACGGCAAAAAGAAACAGAACGGGAGATCTTCCGTCTGGGATTCCGGGTCCGTAACGACCCGTCTCCCCTTACCGGAAGTCCCGTTCTGTTTGAAAAAGGACTTTTTCAGGAACTGCTCACCTTGCCGCAGGGCATGGGCGGAAGTGTTCTGCTTCGGAAATATCCCGCGCATGTTCACACCGTTTACATTGCGGATCGGAATGAATTGGCCGACGCCGACACGCCCGAAGCACTGGCGCAATTGGAAGCACTGGCCCGGCAGAAGCTTTGAGCTTTATACTGCCTTGTCATCCTTCGGCAGCAGCACATTCAGCAGGATCGCCACGAACGCAGCCGGAACGATGCCGGACTCGCCGCAGATCAGCTGTAAAGCGTGCGGAGCCTGTGCCAGAATGCCGCTGTTGGCACCCATGCCGTAGCCAACACCCAGAGCCACCGAGACGATGGTAAGCTGACGCGGGGTCATCTTTTCCTTGGTGATGAGCTGGATGCCGCTGACCACGATGGAAGAGAACATCATAACGGCAGCACCGCCCAGAACGGCCTGCGGCATAATGGAGATCAGTGCGCCGAGCTTGGGGATCAGGCCGCACAGGATCAGGAAGATGGCACCGGAGGCCAGAGCCATGCGGTTGACCACTTTGGTCATGGCCACCAGACCCACGTTCTGGCTGAAGGAAGTGTTGGGCAGTACACCGAACAGAGCCGCAAAGGAGGAGCCCAGACCGTCACAGATCACACCGCCGGACAGCTCTTTATCGGTGGGCTCACGATTCATGCCGCCCTCCATGACACCGGAGATATCACCCACGGTCTCAACAGCGGTAACAACGAACATGATCATCACCGGCATAATAGCGCGCATATCAAACACGATCTTGACCGGCATCAGCTTGGGAATGGCAAACCAAGAGGCCTGTGCCACCTTATTCCAGTTGAGCACCCATGCCTTGGTAAACTCTACACCATCGGCAGTGACACCGGTGGTGGGCAGCACCAGACCCATGACAAAGGCCGCAACGTAACCGGCCAGAATGCCGATCAGGATCGCGGAAGAGCTGAGGAAGCCCGTGGTCCAGTGCTTGAAGATCAGAATGACCACCAATACGAACAGGGCAAGCAGAAGATTTTCCATGGAGCCAAAGTCTTTTGCGCTGTTGCCGCCGCCAAAGGAATTGATGCCCACCGAGATCAGCGAAAGACCGATGGAAAGTACAACCGTACCGGTGACGACCGGCGGGAAAAACTTGCGCAGAGGCTTGAGGAAGAAGCCCAGCACGCTTTCAAAGATGCCGCCGATGATGGATGCACCCATAATGGCACCATAGGCCAGCACACCGCCGCCCATGCTGCCGACAACACTGTTGAACACGCCGATAAAACCGGAACTGGTGCCCATGATGATGGGCACACTGCCGCCCACGGGGCCGATGGTGAACAGCTGCACCAGTGTGACCACACCGGCCACGAACATGGCACTCTGCAGCAGCGTGACCTGCAGATCTGCGAACTCACCACCCGCAATGCCGCAGGCACTGGTGATGATCAGCAGCGGGGTCAGGTTGCCCACAAACATGGCGCAGACATGCTGCAGACCCAGCGGGATGGCCTGTTTCAGGGACATTTTTGCGTCGAACTGATACGCCGACTCTTCGAGCTTGACTTCCTTCAAATGTTCCACTCTCCTCAAATCTTGACAAAAATCATTCTTTTCGACTGCTTTACCAAAAAAGCGGATTTATTATAGCAAAACTGCGTATCCTTGTAAATTAAGTATGACTTTTTCGTGAACGGCTGTTTCCCGCTGAGAAACACAAAAAGCAGGGCGCTTTGTGCGTTTTTTCCGCTTTGGTCGGAAGAATTTCGCGCAGAACTCCTGCTTTTTTGTTTTGTTTTATTTGATTTTTGTGCGATATGGAAATTTTACAGCGTTCTCAGCCCGTAATCTTTTAAACAGCGCTGGATGCCCTGCTGAGTGGTGTCGAACCGGATGCCGAAGCGTTCCAGTTTTGTGGTGTCCATCACAAGGTTCCGGCCCCAGCTTTCTTCCTCGATCTGCACAGCGATTCCCAGCGTTTCGGCAAACTGCCGGGCGGTGCATACCATGTTTTCAGCATTGCCGCTGCCAAAATTGTATACGCCGCCTGGCAGCGTCATGGCAGGCTCCAGATTTTCGATCACCTGCCGCACATAGGTCACGCCGCGGTGGTCGTTCCGGGAGAAGCGCAGAGCCTCTCCCTTCAGCGCGGCACGCAGAAGATTCAGCGGCAGATTGCCCCGGATGGGCAGCCCATAGCCGGGCAGGTCATACATCCAACTGGCACGCAGATGGACCGAGTCCGGGCAGAGCTCCAGCACACGCTGCTCTGCTTTCAGCTTGTATTGGCCGTAAATGTTTGCGGGATGCAGGGCCAGTGTTTCCGGCAGCGGCCCCTGCTGCTGCACACCAGCATAGACCTGATCCGAGCTGAATGCCACCAGCTTTGCCTTCGTCTGCTGCGCAGCCCGTGCCAGCCAGACTGGCAGCTCCACATTGGCACGGTAAGCTTCTGCCGGATGCTGCGCACAGTAACTGGTATCGGAAAGAGCGGCGGTGTGCAGGATCACATCCGGATGCAAAGCTTCCACCTGTGCACGGGTGAGAGCTTCATCGGCTGTACAGAAAAAGCCTTTTGGAAGGGCGCAAAGCTCGTACTTTCCCTGCCACTGCTGCAAAATGCGGGAGCCGACAAAGCCGCCTGCACCGGTGATAAGAATTTTTTTCATGATAATTTCCTCCTGTAGGGCAATGAAAAAGTGCCCAGCAGCATGACAGCCTGCCGGGCACAGAAATTTTAAAGGAACAGTTCCAGCACGAACACGACGGCACAGCAGGCCACAGATACCTGAAACAGGCTTGCGCCGAACCAAGCAGCTACAATGCCTACCACCAGCGCCATGGCACCGGCAGCCGGGCTCTGGGTCGCGTTGACAATGGCCGGGAAGGTCATGACCGCCAGCGTCACATAGGGCACATAATACAGAAACGACTGAATGAAGCGATTTTTGATGGGCTTGCGGATCAGTGTGAGCGGAAGGATGCGGATGGCATAGGATACCAGCGCCATCACTGCAATGTAAATGTAATGATTATGCGTCATGCTCTGCCTCCTGCTCTTCTGGATTTACCGGAAAAAGAACTGCTGCAGCGCTGGAAATGAGCACTGTGAGCAAAATGGTACGCGTGCCCTCCGAAAGAGCGGAGATACCCGGCAGGTAATTGCACACAAAGCTCAGTGCAAAGCTGATGGCAACAAGTGCAGCTACCACCCTGCTCTTACGCGCTGGAGGAATGATGATGGCAAGGAACATGCCGTAAAGGGCAACGCTCAGCGCACTGACAGCCCGCAGCGGCAGCAGATTGCCCGCAATGATGCCCAACGCCGTACCGATGGCCCAAGCCGGTGCCGCCAGCAGAATGGCACCGTAGGTATAATATGGGTTCAGGCTGCCGGGCCGTGCAATGGTGATGCCAAAAAGCTCGTCTGTCACATCATAACCGATGAGCAGCCTGTGCCAGAAGGGTGTGCCCGGCGCAAAGCGCTGGGCCAGTGCGCAGCTCATGAGCAGATAGCGCGCATTGGCGATCAGTGTGATGATGGCCACTTCCAGATAGGTCGCATTGGCCATGATGATGGCAAATGCAGCGTATTCGCCTGCCGAAGCGTTGTTCAGTAGGCTGACCAGAAAGCCCTGAAACGGGGTAAAACCTGCCCGGCGGGCCGCAATGCCCAGCGAGAAGGAAACAGCAAAATAGCCCAGCGCAATGGGAACGCCATCCCGCATGCCCTCACAGAAAATCTTTTTGCTGAAAGCCCAAACCGGCCTTTCTGCATTGACAAGCTCCGGGGCAAGGAGCTTACTTTTGGAATTCATCTTTGTTTTTTTACTCCTTTCCTATTTCAAACACCGCTTTTTATTATACTCTCCCGCACACAGAGAAGAAAGGGCTTTTTCACTTTCTTTTCGGCACAAAAGGAAAACGCCGCCTGAAAAGGCAGCGTTCTTCGTCGATTTATGCGCCCGGCACCAGGAAATGCATCGCCTGCGGCAGGACCTGCGTACCGGCTTCCAGCCCATTTGCCGTCAGGATCTGTGCCGGTGACACATGGAACCGTCTGGCAATGCCGAACAACTCCTCCCCTGCCTGTGCATAGTAGATGCGCAGTGCGATCTCCGGGTCCGGAGTCGTCAGCGGTTCGCCCAGCTCAATGCTGCCGATGCCCGAATGTGTGCTCCGGCAGAGGATGGCTCCTTCGGCACGGGCGGTGACCGTCACTTCCAATGTGCCACCAGTGCAGCTGCACTGGATGTTCTCGGTGCTCAGCCAGCATTCCGGGCTGAACTGTGCACCCGGCGGAGCTTCTACTGCAAGCGGAAAGACAAGCTCCAGTGTTTTTTCGTAGCTTTCCAGCTCGGCAAGACTGTTCTCGGCAAAGGCGGTGGCAACGGCACGCACCGTAAAGGCCCAGCCGTCGCGGTAAGGTGTTACCTGCGCCGGTCCATAAGACACAAAGCAGGCGCGCAGCTGAGCATCCGCATCTGGCAGCGGCCCGGAGACCGTGGAAGATGCTGTCTCGTTCAGCATACAGGCAAGATCTTCGGCTGCCAATTCCTGCGGCGTGACGGCGGTTTCAAACTGCGTAGAAAAGGCATCCGCTACGTATTGCAGCTGGCAGGGCCGCCATGCGTGCAAATGCATCATCACGCTGGCTGTCAGTTGGCCGCTGGCTTCCTGTTCGCCCTCCGCAAGGGCAAAGCCCACCGGCTCCAGCACGCACATGCATCTGCAATCCTCTGCTACGCCTTCCAGATCCACCACCTGATTGAACGGCAGGGATGCCGCCTGACTTTGCAGGCTGCTTTCGCCTTCCGCGCGCCAGGCGCATTGGGCACGTACCTCGCCCTTGACCACTGCCTTGCCCGCCAGCAGCTTTACCTCCCGCACGGCGGCGCTGCCGGTAATATCCAGAATGGCTGCGGGCGGCTTTGCAAACACAAGCTCCCCTTCCACAGTGACCAGCTTTTCCAGCACCGCGGTGCTGCGCACGCCGTTCAGCGTCTGCAATTTCTGTTCAATGCCGCCATCGGCCAGCGCCGTGATCAGTTCCTGTTTATCCTGTGTATGGATAGTAACCACAAGACCATAGGCTCCGCGCACCTCGATGCGGTGCGGGTTTACTGCCCGGCAGTTGAGGTATTCAGTCTGCCCTTCTACCATAGCCATCCAGCTGGTGAAGGAGAATTCCGGCACCTCCAGCTGCTTTGTAAACGGCAGCTTCTGCTCGGTCTGGCAAAGCCCGGCCCCATCCTCGCCCTGATAAAACACAGTGCAGCGCAGATAGCCTTCCAATGTAAGCCGCCCGGGCTGCAGCTGCTTTTGCAGCACCACCGGTTTTGCAAAGCATTTGACCAGCTTGAACACCGGCGGAAGATAATCTGAAATCAGGATCTCGGTTTCCAGCGGAAGTTCTGCCTTGACGGTGCAGCTCGTGCCTGCCTGCGGCAGCGTATCCCGAAAGATCTTCAGTTCCATGCAGTGTGCTCCTTTCCCTGTCCGTCTCTACTGGAAAGGTATGCACATGCTTTGCAGGATATGCGCGCAAAAAAGGCACCGTGCAAAACGCACGATGCCTTTGGGCCTTTTGAAACAATCAGATCGTTTTGCGCAGGACAGCCGCCTGCATTACATGGTATTTCTGCATCAGCCGGACGGCAACCGATGTGATCTTCTCGCCGCTGACCACAATGGGGATCGCAGGCGGGCAGGAAACCGTCGGCATAGCGCAGATACGCCCCACCGCCTGCTCTGTGGGCACCTGCTCCTGCGGGGCAAACACGGCCTGCCGGATGCTGCAGCAGGTGTGCAATTCGTGTTCCAGCTCCAAAAGCTCACGATCGTTTTTTTCCGGAAGCGGGAACGGTCCTGTAAGGTTTTCCACAATGTGGAGAACGGCAGAAGTCAGCCGTTCAAAGTCCTGCGGCGGATTTGCCGGGGTGAACATCAGCACAACATAGCGCGGGTCGGCATATTCGCACTCGACCTTTGCGCTGCGCAGCGCTTCTGCAAGCTCTGTGCCGGTCATGCCCAGTGTAGCAGCATCCAGCGTGACCTTGAGAGGTTCGCTTTCCAGTGCCAGCGGCCCCGGGCAGTGTTTTGCCGCAGCGGCTTCGTTCAGCTCCCGGCGCAGGCGGGTCAAATATCCGCAGCACTGCAAAAGCCGCAGCGGATAACCCTCCGACAGAACCTGATTGCATTTGTCCAGCGACTGCAAGATCAGGTAAGACGGACTGGTGGAACCAAACAATGCCAGTGCATTGCGCACAGCGGCTTCGTCCTGAATGGGGGCATTTTTGCCCAGATGCAGGTATGCGCCGCCAGTGACAACGGGCAGCGTTTTATGGCCGGAGTCGCAGCACATGGCCGCGCCCAGTGCAATAGGATGCTGACCGCCCTGCGGCAGAAAACGCAGGTAAGCACCGTGGGCATTATCCACCAGAAGCGGAACGCCAAAATCCTTGCACACTCCGGCCAGCGCTGCAATATCCTGCACGCCGCCCAGATAATCCGGACTGGTGATGTAGATGCCAAAGGGCCTTTTGCCCTGCTGCGCCAAACCCTGCAGAGCACCTGTCAGCTTTGCAGCTGACACCGGGCAGCTGCAAAGTGCACCGGCATCCTGCGGCGCAGGCCAGAGCCACTGGATATCAAAATCCAGCAGCGCCGCCGCATACAACAGCGCTTTGTGAGCGTTGCGCGCTGCCAGCAGGACCGGGCGCTGTCCGGCTGCGGGCGCAGCCTGCAGTGCAAGGCACAGCATTGCACGGATGCACTGGGACGAGCCCTCTGTGCTGTAATAGGTATGCACCGTGCCGAACAGCCGGGTAGCGTTGGCTTCGCTCTGGGCAATGATGCCGTCAGCCCCATACAGTTCATCCGCACCCTTTATTTCAGTAATGTCCCACGGCTCAAAGCCCAAAAGGCTCTGGCCCTTGTGGCCGGGCATATGCAGCCGGGAGGTGCCGGACTGGGCGTACCGGCGCACAAAATCCACAATAGGCGTGGTCGTGCTCATTCGCAGGCTTCGCCATCAGCACAGGCGTTACAGGTAGAACCAAGCTCAATAGGCACCTCGATGCCCTTGGCGGCAAGTTCCTGATTCTCGGCTACCTTGATCATGATGGCGCACTCCATACGCTTTTTGAACAGCTCGCAGCCGTACTCGTACACGCCGGTAATGCTGCCGGTGGCATGGTAGGAGTTGGCAGCGCAGCCGCCGGAGCAATACAGCTTTGCCCAGCAGTCCTGACACTCCTTGCGGGCGTAGGCGTTGCAGTGCTTGAACTCATCGCGCACGGCAGTGTTCGTAACGCCCTTCCAGATATCGCCCATCAGGTACTTGGGGTCGCCCACAAACTGGTGGCAGGGGTACAGATCGCCCCAAGGAGTAACAGCCATGTACTCCGTGCCGGAGCCACAGCCGGAAATGCGCTTGTAGATGCAGGGGCCGCCGGTGAGGTCGATCATGTAGTGGTAGAAGGTAAAGCCGCGGCCCTCGCGGTTGCGCTTGATCATTTCCTTGGCAAGGATCTCGTACTGTTCCTTCAGGATGGGCAGATCTTCCTCGGTCAGGGCACTGGGGTCGCCGGGCTTAGACACCACAGGCTCCATGCTCAGCTCAGTAAAGCCGAGGTCGGCCATGTGGAAGATATCGTTGGTGAAGTCGGTGTTGTAGTGGGTGTAGGTGCCGCGCATGTAGTAGTTCTTGTCGCCGCGCTTCTTCACGAACTCCTGGAACTTGGGCACGATGGTATCGTAGCTGCCATGGCCTGCATAGTCCTTGCGGAAGCGGTCGTTGACCTCTTTGCGGCCATCCAGACTCAGCACCACATTGTGGCACTCCTTGTTGCAGAAATCGATCACATCGTCATCGATCAGCATACCGTTGGTGGTCATGGTAAAGCGGAAGTTCTTATTGTGGATCTTCTCCTGCTCACGGCAGTAGGCAACCAGCTTTTTGACCATGTCAAAGTTCATCAGCGGTTCGCCGCCAAAAAAGTCCACTTCAAGGTTGCGGCGGGTGCCGGAGTTTTCGATCAGGAAGTCCATGGCACGCTTGCCCACTTCAAAGCTCATCAGCGCACGGTCGCCCTGATAGCGGCCCTGCGAAGCAAAGCAGTAGGAGCAGTTCAGGTTGCAGGTGTGTGCAACATGCAGGCACAAGGCCTTGACCACGGTGTTGCGTTTTTTAAAGTCGAAAGCCATATTCTCATAGGTATCCGGGGTCCACAGCTTGCCTGCTTCCTTCAGGTTGGTCACATCATCGATGCACTGACGCAGATCTTCCTCCGTGACATCCTCGCGGTCTCCATACTTTGCCATCATAGCCGAAACGATCTCGTCAGCAGTATGCTCCGGGTACATGGCAATGATATCGTATGCAACATCGTCCACCACATGCACCGAGCCGCTGCAGGTGTCCAGCACGATGTTATAGCCGTTCAATTGATACTGGTGTACCATTTTACTCTCCATTCCAATTATACAAAAAAATGCCGCCCGGCAAAGGCGGCAGGGGGTTGCAAAAATTACTTGTTGCTGTTCTCACACTGCTGGTTAGCCACGCCGCAGGAGGTCTTGCAAGCGGACTGGCAGGAAGTCTGGCACTCGCCGCAGCCGCCGGTCTTAACGCTCTTGGTCAGGTCACGAGTAGCAATGGTCTTAATACGTTCCATAATAGAAAACCTCTCTAACTCTCAAAATTTCATCGCGCCGGACAAAGCCCAGTACGCATTTATCTTTGCTTATGATAACACGCAAGGGGCTTTCTGTCAAGATTTTTATGCTGCCAACCTGTTCAAACCTGTCCAGCAGGCTGATACTTCGTCAGGACGGTGTGCAGCCCCAGCTCCCGCGCCCTGGCCAGTAAGTACCGGTAGCGGCACAAAAGCGCCTGCCGCTCGTAAATGCGCTGCTCGATCAGGTCTGTATCTACCTCCAGATCAAACATCATCTCATTGCGCCGCAGGCAGAACAGACATTCCTTCAGCTCTTCTTCCAGTTCTGGGTGATAACGTTCGTGCTCGGTATCCCGCGGGATGCGGCTCGAAAGCAAAGTTTGGGTGTTCTGGGCATGGGTTCGTTCCAGCATAGGCCGTCCTCCTCTTCTTTGTGTATCTTGAAGGTTTGTACATTTTAGTATATGAAGAGACCGGTGCAGAATATGCCAGTTTATGGTAAAGCAGAAACTTCTCCGCTGGTGCGCGCATTTTAAAAAAGTTTGCAATTTTTTCAAAATCACGCTTGACAAGTATCACTTTTCCGCGTATAATAGCACACGTTGAGCGGCTCACACCGCGAAACGCAATCGAATATTGGGGATTTGCATAGTGGTAGTGCGGTAGACTCTGACTCTACTTGTGGGAGTTCGATTCTCTCATCCCCAACCAAAAAGCCATCCGGTTTATGCCGGATGGTTTTTTTGTTCTATATTGTTATACAAAAACAGCGTACCGTCTTTGCGACGGTACGCCCATTTTTATGCAGTTATTACAGGATGCTGATGCGGCCTGCGCCGTAGGGATTCTCGTAATCCAGCAGATAGCCCGGGTAATCGGCCAGCGGGCTGTTTGCGGTGGTCAAATGCGGCAGACCCTCTGCATCTACACCGCCAAAGGTCATGGCATAGGTAGACATCACAAGGTAATCCTCAGACACATAGTCCTTGATCAGCTCTGCGCCATCAAACATGGCAAAGCCATCGCCCAGATTGCGCAGAGTGTAATTCATGCCAGCCAGAGCGTATGTCTTGCTCTCGTCCAGCGGTTCATACGTACCGGAAGCCTTGTTGTAGATCTTCACGTTCTGCACGCGCGGAGTGCCGGTGGCACTGCCAATCCAGACATTCTTCTCGTCGGTCTGCACGGTGTTGGGGATATCGGCGTGGATCTCGTAGGAAGCGCCTGCCACATGCAGGAAGCCGCCGTTCTCCTTTTCCGTTCCGGCGAAGCGGGCTGCAAACTCCAGTGCATCCTGGATCTGCTTGCCGGTGACAGACATCAGACAGGCCACATTGCCAAACGGGCTGACCTGCTTGCAGGTCTTGAAGGTCCAGTAGCCGGCTTTCTCATCGGCGCGGATGCCGCCGCCGTTCATGATAGCGATGTCACAATGCAGCTGTTCCACCTCATTGAAGTAGGAGTAAATGCCGTCGGCCACGAAGTCGCCGAGATTCGTCTCTGCCATGCGGATGCGGCGCTTGCCAGTCTCGGGGTCGGAGATGTAGAAGTTCGTATCGGCAACAGCGATCTTCTCACCCAGCATGTCGTCCACAGAAGCGACCCATGCGTTCTGGATATCGGCAACGGCACTGTCGGAGCCTTCGTAAGAGGAGATCAGACGGGTGGCAATGGAGCCGTCGGCCTTGATGGTCATTTCGCCAACATTTGCAAAATAAGAGCCGGTCTGGGTCAGGGCGACAGCCTTGCCGGACAGATCCTTCACCCACTCACACTCCATCTTGGTGTGAGAATGGCCGTCGATGAATGCATCGAAGCCGGAGGTGTGCTCGATGACTTCCTTGCTGGTCCAGGGCGAAGAGGAAGGATCAACGCCCAGATGGCCCAGACCGATCACGTAGTCAGCCAGAACCTTGGCCTTATCAATGGACTTCTGCACAGCCTTGTACAGCTTCTGGCCGTCGTCACCGCCCAGAATATCATAGATATAGCGGCTCTGGCTCTTATCCATGAAGTAAGCCGGAGTAGACTTGGTGAAGGTCTCGGGCGTGGTGATGCCCACAAATGCGATCACGCGGCCGCCGATGGTGAAGTATTTGACATCCGGCAGAACGCGGTTGCCCAGCGGCAGATTGACCCAGTTGCTGGAGAGGTACGGAAAATCTGCCTCAGCCATTACCTCTTTTGCACGGGCCATGCCGTAGTCGAATTCATGGTTGCCGGGCGTAGCAACATCGTAGCCAGCGGCGTTCATCAGCTGGATGATAGAGGCACCTTCGTCCATGGAACCATATGCGGTACCCTGAATATGGTCGCCCGCATCTACCAACAGGACATTTTTGCCTGCATCCTGATAGCTCTTTTTCAAAGCTGCGATGGCAGCATAGGTCAGTTCCGGCGATTTTTTGTCGATATAAGTATGAACATCGTTGGTGTACAGGATCGTAATGTCCTTAAAGCTGCCGGGGTAACATGCAGACGCAGCGGGTGCGCCCAGACTCACGGCAGCAACGGCCGTAGTGACACCTGCGGCTTTCAGGAAGCTGCGGCGGGAGATAAGCTGTTTCATGGAAAAACGACCTCCTCTTAAAACTCTCTTTTGTTTTTATCGGGCGCACAGAACCAGCCCGACGCTTGTTATATTAAGCATAACACACAAAACACCCAAGAACAACCCGGAATCGCACAATTTGTTCACAATTCACGGTACTAAGTCGCACTTTTTGTGCAACATTATTCCTTTTCAGGGCAAAAAACAGCCCGCATCTGCAGCCAGTCGTTGACTGCAAAAGCGGGCTGTTTTCAAAGGGGATTCAAAAATGGATCAGAGCAACGAGCTCAAATCGCATTGTATTCCTTGAGGAATTTCTCAAGGTCGGTACCCTCGATCTTTTTCAAAGCTTCCTTCATGGCAAGGCGCGGGATGAGCGGCAGATCCATGTCGGTGATCTTCTTGCCGTCGCGCAGCTTGACCGTTGCATCGATCAGGGCACGTACATCATAGGTGCTGCCCCAGACCTCGGGCACACCGCGGTCGATGTCCAGCAGGGTGTACACAGCTTCCATACCGGTGCGCATGGAATATTCTGTGGTGAAGATGGTGTCACGGCCGGTCTCGGCGAACTGACCCAGGAAGGCAAAGTTGACAGCACCCTCCGGCACGATATCAGGACGGTCGCCCATCGCACGCGGCATAAAGAATGCATCGATATACGGCATCATGACCGGGATGGTGTTGGCACTGTGCTCGGCCAGCTCTTCGATCTGATCCTCGGGCACACCGATGTGGTACAGCCACTCCATGCACAGTTCCTTGCCGGTGCAGTCGCGCATGGCCTTTTTGACGTAGTTGCCGGGCTTATCACTGAACAGGCCGTAGACCCAGACGCACAGCTGGTTCTTGGGCTGGTCTCGGAACTGCTGCTGACGGTTCAGCGTCCAGCTGAGCAGCCAGTTGGAGTCCTTAACGGTGACGATGCCGCCTGTGACGGTGTGGCCACTGAACGGGTCACGCTTGCAGATCTTCTGGATATACTGCGGGATCTTGTCGTCCAGCGTAGTGATGGTGGCGCTTTCCCAGTTGGAATGTTCGGGGTCGGAGCAGAACTTTTCAGGATTGCCGAATGCGGGGTCCTGTGCAGCGATCTTCTTCCACAGGTCCCAGCCGTTGCCCGGCTTGATGGTGGGATCAAAGCCTGCTGCCTTGTCCTGTGCGCCCATCGTGCAGCTTTCCACGCAGCCGCCATTGGTGATGAACAGCAGATCATTTTCGGTCAGGTCAATGGTGCTGATCTCACCTGCGTGCTCCACAACCACGCTGCTTGCCTGCTTGCGCTTGCCATTGATATCAAATTTCACGTCCACGACCTTGGTCTCATAGTGGAACTGCACGCCGTGGTCCTTCAGGTAAGTGACCATGGGCAGGATGATAGATTCATACTGGTTGTAGCGGGTAAAGCGCAGGGCGGTGAAATCCGGCAGGCCGCCGATGTGGTGGATATAACGCTTGAGGTAGAGCTTCATTTCCAGAGCACTGTGCCAGTTTTCAAAGGCAAACATGGTGCGCCAGTACAGCCAGAAGTTGGAGTTCAGCACTTCATCATCAAAGAAATCGGTGATCTTCTTATCCTGCAGCTGCTCGTTGGGGGTGAAGAAGAGCTTCATGATCTCCATAGCACCCTTATCAGACAGGCCGAACTTGCCATCGGTGTGGGCATCCTCGCCGCGGTTGACGGTAGCACGGCACAGTGAATAGTTGGGGTCTTCCTTGTTCAGCCAGTAGTACTCATCCAGCACACTGGCACCCTCGGTCTCCAGAGACGGAATGGAGCGCAGCAGATCCCACATGACCTCGAAGTGGTTATCCATCTCGCGGCCACCGCGCATCACGTAACCGATATCGTATTTGTAGCCGTCGCAGGCACCGCCGGGGATTGGGTCTTTCTCAAACACATGCACATGCTCGCCCTTCATCTGGCCGTCACGCACCAGATAACATGCAGCCGTCAGTGCGGCCAGACCGGAACCAATGATATATGCAGATTTATGATCGACACCCTCCGGCTTTTTAGGAGTTGCAAATGCTTCATAGTTGCCACTGGAATAGTACATAGAAAAGCCTCCCTGCTTTTTATTGCTTTTTTCGGCATCCTTGCGCCGTCCTTATGGCAACAGTATACCCCGCGCCGCCGCAGCAGACAACAAACAAACTTTAGCGGGTGTATAAATTTTATACAATCATTCTGTTTTGCTGGAAATACGTACAAATTGTGACAAAAGCCGCCCTAATAGCGAATCGTTCTGTGATATAGAGTGCTTTATAAACCAGTTTCAGCAAAAAGAAAAGCACCCAGAAACAAACGTTTCTAGGTGCTTTTTGTGGTGGAGGCGATGGGAGTCGAACAATAAAAAATGATTGAGTGGCGTCAAAAACATATCTGCAACGCGCCTAAACACTTGCTAAAAATGTAGTGGGGTTGGTTTGTAACCCATGTATTTTGCTACGTTTACAAAAAAGAGTGTTACCAAAACTGTTACCAGAGTCAGGCCTGTGCCTTTTTGAATGCCGCGGTGGTAGCGGCAGCAAGATCTTCCCTCTGACCGTCAAGCTCGTGCCGATACACTCCGGCAGTGTCCATGTTCTTGCTATGGCCCACGAGCATCTTCAGCTGGCTGTCAGTCAGGACGCTGGATTCAACACTGACAAAGGTGTGCCGCAGCTCGTAAAGTGAAACTTTCGGCTCAAGCCCGTTTGCTTCCTGATAGGATTCCCAGCGGCGATAGAGCGCGTGTTCTGACGGGATCTGAAACAGCGGGGTATTGTAGTTCAGAAGTATACCTTGAGCCTTCAGAAGCTGCACCTGTGCCTCGTATGCCTCGCGAGCTTCCTTGCCCATGTCAAAAGAGCGGATTGCGTTTTCGTTTTTTCCGGTCGTCTGTTCCCGGTGCACGTTGATGCTGCGCCGAAGGTTGACCGTGTTCCCTTTGATGTCTCCATACCATAAGCCAATCAGCTCTCCGGGACGCAGGCCGGTGGAAACGGCAAAGCGATAGGCATAGATATACTCGTCAAATACCGGCTTTCCGTAGTAGGTACGGGTATCTACGCTAAACAGCACCTTCAGAGCGGTGGGCTGAAGAATTGTGCGTTTTCCCATTCTCGCATTCTTCGGGATAGACAGATCAGGATGCAGTGTCGTGTACTTGTTCCTTCTGCACCACTTGACAAAGGCCGTTTCCGCCGCCCGAATCGTCATAAGCGTTTTGCGGCTCAATGGCTTGTCTGAAATCGGCTTGCGCTGGTTCTTCTTCTGGGATCGCTTCCGAAACGAAACGTCGATTGCCTTTTGAAGGTCGCCCTCGGTCAGCTCGTCAATGCGGATGTTCCCGCAGGTCGGCAGGATATAGCAGTCCCCGTAACGCTTGCATTGCGTAACATAGGATGTGCCACAGGTGAGCTTCAGCTCTTCCACCCACTCTGAATAAAGGGCGCTGACCTTCTTTTTTCCGTCTCTGATGCTATCATCAAGCCATGCATCCGCTTTTGCGTTTGCTTCCCGTTGTCCTGTTCGGCCCGGCGTACTGCTGTAAAAGCGCTTGCGGGTGCCGTTCTTCTGAACTGCGATGCACCAGCGCTTTTCCTTTTCGACCCAAAACGCTGTGTTCGTTCTCTTTTTCATCGTTCTGCTCCTTTCGGTTGAAATTGCAAAAGCATCAAATTTTTTGATATTTGTTGACAGCAACAACCGTTTGATGTAACATATGGTTGTGAGCAGTTGTTTTGTGAGCTTTGGCGAGGTCAACAAAACAAAAAATGGAACCATGGAGGTAACACGCAGATGCAGGATAAAACGGCTGTTCTCGGAAACACCCCGGGTGTTGAGGAGGACGAGCGATACATTGAAAAGGCGTACAGAACTCTCTCAGAGGATAACCGCAAAAAGCTGGAAGTATACGCTGCCGCGCTGCGAAGAACCCAGCTCTCACATGAAGGGACTGATTGAAACGGTTCCTTTATACATTGGCCCTTCGGCTTTGCCGAGGGGCCTTTTATTTTCCAGCCAGTTCAAATAATTCAGCGCTTGCTTCGCCAAGGGCTGTCTTTTGCCGGTCGCTCATATAAGAAAGGTAGGGTTCAAAAGCCTGATGATACTTTGCTGCCCAGTTTTCCTTTGCCTTTGATGTCTTGAGCGTCAGTATTTTGTTAGAATACTTTATCTGGGTTCGATGTATAAGTTCTTCTATTGCGCCATCCCTGAAGTCTAAATCTGTGTATTTGTTCAGCGAATCGGTGGTAGCAGCATTCACTCCGTATTTTTTACAATCTTCAAGCATCATAAGCCGACCAACGCAAAAATCGTATCTCATAAAGAACGTTGACGGTTCAGTGGTTGACGAGAGGATTCTGGCACAATCTTGAGCCTGTTTCAAAAGCTGAGGGGCTAATATCCTTGCATTCGCACGAGAGTTGACAAGATCCATTTGCCCCATCCACTCAGGATTTGGTGAGTATTTTGAACGTTCATCTTCTTCCGCTGCTTCAACAGCCATCTTGCCAATGACCTTTGTAGCCTTTTTCAACCATTTGAAAATTCCCATTGTAAACTCCCTATAAAAAAGAAAATGGAAAACAAAAAGCAGGGCTTGCGCTCAGCAAACCCCGCTCTTACAAGTGAATGATATTCTACGCCACATGGCACCCCGTCATTCCCGGAGGATAAACATAGAACGAGGATTAACTTTTGTTTTCTTTTTCAAACTGAGCTTTGAGCAGTTCGTACATATTGACCATTGGAAGCTCGATTTTTCCATGATTAAGAACCATAGAGGACATAACCTCCATTTTTGAACGGGCAATGCCATACACCGCTGCAGAGCCGTTGAACCACAATTTTGTTTCAAAATCTTCGTCAGGTACGCTCTTATCAATCATAAACTTGCCGTGTATAACCATGTGATACTTGCAGGAAGCTTCTGAGCCATCCTGCAATGAATAAACGCCGTCAAGAATGAGCCTGACATAAGCAGCCTTCTTAGAAGGATCATCAATTGGAACTTGCTCACTGATAGAAACGGAGAGCTGATGCGTTAATTCACACTGCGACACAGCATCAATGATATTATTATCAAAAGAGCATTCCGTAAGAAAGCTTCCAAGATACTGAATGTCAGCTTCAAACTGCTTTGCATCCATTGTGTGCACCTCCGGTTGGCTTTTTAGGTGTTTCAGGGAACCGAATCAACCTTGACGAAGAAAAGTCAGGCGTTTTAAAAGCTGTGTTGTTTGCAGCATCAGACTTCACATTTTCAGGTTCGGTGGACATGATTCTTTCATCGGGCTTCAAAGGGCACTGTACCGACAGCCCCAAAGCATCGGCAATGTCAATCAAAGTGTTGATGGTATAATTGCATTCTCCGCTCTCCCAGCGGGAAACAAGGCTCTGCTTTACCCCCATCTTTTCAGCAAGGTCTTTTTGTGTCCAGCCTTTCTCCATGCGGGTATCGTGAATCATCTGCTGGATTTGAATATTTATTGCGGCTTTTGCCATCTCAGCAGCGGACATGTTTTGGGTAATGGCTTTGATTAAATCAGATAAAGTTGCTCTGCAAGACATAATCAGTCCCCCTTTTTAAGTTCATTAAAGCGCTGCTTTGCAATAGGAGTATATTTGGGATAAGCGGTGTTTTGATGCCCTGCGCGCTCATGAAAAGCGGTTAGAAGGTAAACCATTTCATTCTGATAGACAAATAGAACACGTATGTTTGAACCCGGAAGTAAAAAGCGCATGGAACACAAAGGAGATTGTCCGACAAGATATTCCATGTTTGATTTTTTCTTGCGAATACAAACATCTCCATAATCCCGGAGTTTTGCAAGATTATCAGAGAGTCTTGACATGAACTGTTGCTCAATTCCGCCTCTTCTCAAAAGGAGAACAAGTTCTGGTATAAAAAGCTGGTGAATAGAAAGCATGCTGCCATATCTTTCAAAAAGATCTTCTAGCAGCATTTGAAACAATACGTCGTTCAGATTGACCACATCCTGTCTGCGGCTATACTATTATATCACTTATAAGTGATATTTACAACACTTTTATACATTTTTACACTATTATTATAGTAGGATGTCTGCGCTTTAAGGTTTCTTTTCTTCTTTTTCCTGCCCAAGCAGGAGCAGCTCTGCATATTCTCTCAGCTTCCGTATACTTTCGGCATTCAAGCCCTCCATCAGGCGGTCAACGTCTGACTGGGGGGCTTTTTCTTTTTGCTCAGGGGCAGCCGGGGCTGGTACAGGGGAAGGATCATCGGTTTCACCGTTGAGGTATGCTGCGCTGGTGTTCAACTCTGCAGCCCACACCTCAAGGATTTCGGGCCTCACCTTTTTGGTGCGCTTGAGGTTGCTGCCAGCTTTTGACGGCAGGCCAACAAGATCATAGAGGTGTGACTGCATCTTCCCCTGCTTCTTGCACAGGTCGTAAAACCTATCATACTGGAATGTTCCATAATCGTCACTTATCTGCATGTCACTGTCTGTTGCAGAAGGATCATCCGTCTTTCCAAGAAGGTAGTCAACAGACGTTCCAAGCGCTGTTGCAAGTGCAGGGAGGTACTTCACAGGGACATCTGCATCGCGGCTTGTTGCGTTTGCCAGATATCCTGAGCTTTTTCCGATAGCTTGGCTGAGGAATGAAATGGATACTCCATTCTTGTCGGCAAGATCGCGAATCCTCGAAATGTTCCCCATAAATAGCACCTCGCAATAAAAATTTAATGAAGAATAAAAAAATACGAAAAAATAATAGAAAACTATTTACAAAATAATTGTATAGTAGTATAATTGCAAATGTAAAGAGCAGATATCCTACATAAATAATACTACCATATCAGTAAAAAATCAACAAGCGAGGTACAAAACGATGAAAGACTTCAACCTGAAAATCTCCGAGATCAAGAAGGCAGAGCGGTTCGCAGCAAAGGAATCTGGCAAGACCTGCTTCATTGCAGCTATGAGCTATTCCGGCGCTGATGTGTTCGGTTGGCAGGATGTGCTCTGCGAGATGGACAGCGCCGAGAGCGGCGAGTATGTCAGCACCGTTCACCTTTGCGTTTACATGAACGACCGCCGCCGGTCTTATGTGGCCCGCGTAATGCCCACTGTTTGATGATGAAAGGATGGCTGAACATGAACGCACTTTCTATCAACATCCCTGACAACTTTGTTGCAGACTGCAATAACACCTTAGCGCGGTACTACGCCGCCCAGACCGATACCGAGCGCCGGGCGGTCCTTGACCGTCAGACTGTTGAAGGCCTGTGGTGGGCAATCAAGTTCGTCAGCAAGCTCTGCACCCCCTTCATGAGCGACAGAGAGCTGAAGCACGCAATCCGTCTCACTCACTTCCGTGGCTCTGTATGCCCGGAGTTTAAGGCTTGAAAGGGAAATCTATTGACCCGCCTGATGATGGCTGCCCGGCAGCAGCCGAAACCATTCCGGTGACGTTACTGGGATGGTCGCGGGAGCCACCGCACAACACAATAATTTTTGGAGGTACGAAATATGTCTGCAAATGTTGAAACGATGTTCTATGTCCGCGAGAAGCCTTGGCACGGTCTGGGAACGATGGTGCAGGAAGCGCCCACCAGCGCTGATGCCCTGCGTCTGGCCGGTCTGGACTGGACGGTTGAGGCCCGCGATATGTGGCTGAACGGCGGTTATGAGCCGATTCCCGGCTACAAGGCGAATGTGCGCAGCTCTGACAACAAGGTGCTGGGCGTTGTCAGCGACAAGTACCGCATTGTGCAGAACGCTGATGCATTTGCCTTCACGGATGCCCTGATTGGTGGCGATGTCCACTACGAGACAGCGGGCAGCCTGCTTGACGGCAAGAAGATCTGGCTGCTGGCAAAGCTGCCCGATTCCGAAATCTGCGGAGATAAGACAGAGCCTTATGTCTGCTTCTCCAACACACATGACGGCTCCGGCGCTGTCCGCGTCTGCATGACCCCTGTTCGGGTGGTCTGCAATAACACCCTGAACCTCGCCCTGAACACGGCACAGCGGGCGTGGAGCGTGCGCCATGTGGGCGATATCAGCACCAAGCTGGTGGAAGCGCAGCAGTGCCTTGAGATGGCCGGAAAGTACATGGACGCTCTGGCTGAGCGGGCAGATCAGATGGCAAACACCACCGTATCTGACGAGCGCCTGCGGAAGATCCTTGACGAGCTGTTCCCTGAAGCGGATGACATGAGCAACATCCAGAAGCGCCATGTGCAGGAGATGAAGGACGGCTACATGGTCTGTGTGATGGCCCCCGACCTTGCAAAGTTCCGCAATACCGCATGGGGCGCGGTGAACGCCATGAGCGATTTTGTTACCCACAGCGCTCCTCACCGTAACACGAAGAACTATCAGGCCAACAACTGGAACAACGTCATGGGCGGTCACTGGCTGATCGATGCAATGACAAAGGCTGTTGCCCGGTAAATCAAAAGGCTGTGCTATCTGGCCTTACGGGCGCTTTTATGAACACACAAAAGTATTACGCATGGTATACCGTTTGGGACAGAAAAACGGGGCGGCTGCTATGCAGTGGTCGCCCGGCAGACTGTGCAAAAGCCCTCGGCTTTGCAAGCAAAAAATCATTCTGGGCCAGCATCAGGCACAGCCAAAAGCGCGGGCACCAGCGGAAATACGAAGTTCTGCGCGAGGAAATCAGAAAATCGGAGGTTGATTGAAAATGACAAGACGTGATGAAATTGACGCAGAAATCAGGAATCAGGCCGTGCGCCTGTATTCGCGCTGCACCGCCCTGTTTGAGCTGCCGACAATGGTTTACTGGCAAATCATGCAGGATAACACCCTTCGGCACAAGCCGTACAGGGTCAGTGAGGAACACTGCAAGAAGATCATCCTTGCAATGCCGGAGTTTGATTAAGGAGTGAAAACTATGAATGAAAAAGAACACCAGAGAGCTGCCGATGTAGAAGAAGCCCGTGCAAAGCTTCTTGAATGCTTTCCCGGCAGTTTCATCCGTGATTCTGACGATGTAGGGTACGAGTTTATTGCTCACCCGCGCACAAACCAGTCTTTCATCTTAGAGGATTGTCATTACGTTGAAGATATCGAAGCAAAGGTGTTGGAATGGCTTTCACGGGCAGCATTCAAAACCGCACCGTATTCGCAGGAGTGGCGAAACCGGCGCTTCCACGAATTTATGCTTTCGGGGGTCAATGCTTTTCTTGACACCGATTTCTCGGAAGAAGATATGGATCTGATCTATACCTATATGGGCAACGAAATAAGACACGGTCTCACCATGGCCTTTATCGACCACGACATGAGCATGAAGTGGCTGAGAGAGCATATCCCAACTGAAAGGACATCATGCACTACTCTTGAAGATGCTGAAGACGCTTTGGTTATCACCGCAACACCCACGAAAGAATGACCATCCGGCACCGGCTGAAAGGCTGGTGCTTAATTTTTTACTCCCTATGAATAAAAATATACTGAAATAATATAAAAAACTATTTACAAAATAATTTAAAAGTAGTATAATAACTAATGTAGAGAGCACCACCAAACAAACAGGAGGACAAAAACATTGCAGGATTAACTCAAAAAAAGCGCTATAAGGTGTACGTCTACAACATGGCTGATAGGTTCTGGGACTGCTACGAGGTCAACGCCATCGACCCGGTGGATGCCCGGAACGTGGCAGTGCAGCGGTTGATCGACGAGACCGGGCACGGTCTAGACATCTACGAGCTGGCCGATGTGTGCGAAGTCAAAGAGTAAGGGAGGGCTGAACGATGGACATTTACGAGAACGCAGCTCGGGGCAGGCGCATCCGGGAAGTAGCTGATGCGGACAGCGTTAGTTATGTTGTACCCACAAGAGGTTACAACTGGTTCCGCTGGAAGGGATGCCGCCGGTCTGGCCAGTGGATTCACGGCGCGGAAGCCGAGACGCATTGCGATGCACTGCAAGTCTACTACAATGGCGCATGGCACCCGGTCGTTGCTTTTTCTCACGGTTATATTGGCCTGGCGGCTGACTACACCGTGGCTGGCGTGAAGATGTTTAAGGAGAAGGAAACGCTGAAGCCTTGCCCTTTCTGCGGGCAGGAGCATACGACCATCACTGAATCTAATACTGAGGGCATTCGGATTAGATGTCCGAAATGCAATATCACATTTACCCGCGATTTTTATGAACATCGCGGGGAATTGGGCAGGCAACGAACTATTGAAGCGTGGAATACTCGCCCTGAATAACCCCACCTGATGATGACCTCCGGCAATGGTCGAAACCATTTTCGTCACGCCACGAAAATGGTCGTGGGAGCCACCCACAGAAAGGAGAACCGATATCGTGACCAAATATTACACCACTCAGGAGACCGCCAAAGCGCTTGGCGTTTGCTATTCGCGGGTCTTACAGCTTCGGAAGCAGGGTCTTCTGGATGCCTACTCTCACGGCGAGAAGGGCAGCAAGAGCAAGTTTTACTTCCGCGTTGAGGACGTTGAGCGCTACAAGCAGAGCCGGGACAACCCGGAGCAGCCGCCTTTGAGAAAGGTCAGCACAAGGGAGACCGACTGATGAACGGGCGCAACAAATACTGGCGGGAAGCCCGCTGGGACAAGAACCAGCCTGAACGGCTGGCACACATCAAAGAAAAGAGGTCAAAAAAGCATGATGAAGGTCGTACAGGGAACGTTTCAGCAGATTCCGTATTGGAAGCTGCGGGGCCGGTTTCACAGCTGCGGGTTCCGGGATCAGGAGATTGCAAATGCAATCGGCATCGGAACTGACACAATGAGCAAGCGGATGAACGGGAAGCAGCCTTGGACAAGCACTGAAATCGCAGAAATTTGCAAGACGCTTGATATCCCGCAGGATGAAATCGGGGAGCTGTTCTTCCCTACTGTTGAGAAAGGAGAATCCGCATGAGAATCAAATCTGGCGTTTGGTACTGGCTTGCAATGGGGAGCTTTGCGACGGGCCTGCTGTACAGCATGGGCCTCGAGGGCACCTGTCAGACCGGCGGCACCATTTCGGACGGTGCGTTCATTACGGCTATGGTGCTGATTCTGCTGGCGGTGTTCTTCATGCTGCAGGGCTTTGCAGCCGAAGCGCGTGAGAAGCGGCCCCGCAAGATTCACCATCAGCCCCAGAACACCGTGAAGAGCGGTAGAAAGGCGGGCTGAACATGGCAGTCAACAACAATATGATCTACACCCGCGTCTGTGTTGACTGCGGGAAGGTGATGCACAATGTGGGCCGCCGCGCGGAGCGGTGCCCGGAGTGCCGCGCTGTACATATCAGGGTGAAAGCTCTCGAAGCAAGCTACCGGGAGCGCACAGAGCAACTTATCCGCCAGCAGGAAGAGCGGGCCGAGGCAATCCATCAGGGCCTTGTGGACGACAACGAGCGTTTCACAGCAAGCGCCGGGACCTACGGCAAAGGCCGCATCAAAGAGATTTTGGCCGCACAAAAGAAAAAGCAGCCTGCTGGTGTTGGCGCACCGGCAGGCTGCAAGGGCTGATGGATTTTACAGGTCACATCAACCCGAAGATAACACATTTTCGGAGGTTTTACAAGATGGAAAAAAATTATGTTGAGATTCAGGGCCGCTTTTCGAGCGACGGCAAGTTTATGGACGGCAAGTACGTCCCCGGCATCGTTGACGAGCTGCTTGACAGCGTTTCGGGTGCATTCAACGACACTACCGGTCTGCACCGCCTGCGCGTCACGGTCGAGGTTGAAGATCTGGGCGCGGATGTCAAGTTCGGGAAGCCTGCAAGCGAAACGCAGCACTCCCCTGCTCTGCAGCGTTTGACCGCTGGAAAGCTGATTCCTGCACAGGACATCTCCCCTGCCGCCATTGACCCCGCACCTGAGGTGGTAGCATGAACCAGATGTATGATCTTGCCCTTGACGGCTATGGCCCGGCACTTGAGCCGCCGGACGACTACTATTTCCTGCCGCGAGGGGCAGAACAGACCGAAGATCAGGAGGATGAAGAGTAATGGAAAGCACAAGCATTTACGCCGCTCTGGCCGCTGTGCAGAGCGAACTCAAGGCCCCGAAAGGGCAGATGAACACCTTCGGCGGGTACAGGTATCGTTCCTGTGAGGACATTTTGGAAGCAGTGAAGCCTATTCTCAAGGCTCATAACCTGCTGCTTACGCTCTCCGATGAACCGAAGGTTCTTGAGGGGTGGCACTACATCGAAGCCACTGCAAAATTGGAATCTCTGGATGGTGGCTGCATTTCCGTGAAGGCATACGCAAGAGAGCCGGAGCAAAAAACCAAGATGGACGCTGCACAGGTGACGGGAACATCCAGCAGCTACGCCCGCAAGTATGCCCTGAACGGCCTGTTCTGCATCGACGATACCAAGGATGCCGACACGGACGAGTATCATGCGGCAGAAGGTCGAAACCCCGCAGGTGGGAACAAGCCGCCGAAGCAGTCCGCCCCGAAGCGTAATGCTCCTGCCCCGAAATCGCAGCCTGTACAGGAAAAGTCTTTTGTCTGCGCCTGCTGTGGCAAGCCCTTGCAGCCGGTGACCTATAAGGGCCGCACCGTTGAACCGGCAGAGACCGCCGCAAGCACCAAGAAGAAGTTTGGGCGCGTTCTATGCTGGACGTGTGCCCAGAAGCAGCCGAAGGAGGGCTGATCTATGCTGAACATGATCGCAATTATGGGCCGCCTGACCCACACCCCGGAACTCCGCACCACCACAAGCGGCAAGGAGGTCTGCTCCTTTGATATCGCCTGCGAACGCAGCTATTCTGCCAATGGCCAGCGCGAGACGGATTTCTTGCCCTGCGTTGCATGGGGCAAGACGGCACAGTTCGTGTCCAAGTATTTCGACAAGGGCAGCATAATCGCCGTCAATGGCAGCTTGCAGACCCGGAAATATCAGGACAAGCAGGGCAACAACCGCACTGCCTATGAGATTCAGGTGCGTGAGGTCAGCTTTTGCGGTTCGAAAGCCCCTGACAGCACGTCTACACGGGGTTTTGATGAACAGACGGAAAGTTATGCCCGCGAAGCTAGAAACGCTCAGAGCGCCCAGCAGGCGGCTGAGACCGGCACGGACGATTTTGCCGTTATCAACGACGATGAAGATTTGCCGTTCTGAGCGGCAGAAATGAGGGAGAGAAAAATGCCAGCAAAAAGAAATATTATGCCGGAAGAGGTGCGCAATGCAAAGCTTCTTCTTAGTAAGGGCCTGTCAGATGCAGAGGTCGCAGCCATTATCGGTCGTTCCGTGTCGGCAGTTGTCAATATCCGCAACGGTGCATACGACTTCATGCTTGAGGATGTACCGAATGATACCCCGGATGATAGCCGGGTTTACATCCTGCTGAAATCTATCGACAGCCGCCTGTATCGTCAGAACGAGGACATGAAAAAGGCTATCGACCAGCTGGTGTGCCTGAACAGTGCCCTTGTTGAGCTTCAGAACGAGATCAAGGTGTGCGCTTCCTGCATGTCTGCAATGCTGGATGCCCTGAACGAACTCAAGAGCAAGAACAGCCAGCAGGCTGAACCGGAAGCCACCCCTACGAAGTATCCGGGCAAGGATTTTGCAAACTGGGGAGAGGTTATTCGTCGTGTTGAGGTCTACGGTGACAAGTTCATTGCGGACAACCTGCGCGGAACAAAGGCCAGTCTGGACGGCGTTACGCTGTATCTGGCCTGCACCCCAAGCACGAAGAAGTTCCTCAAAAGCAGCGCTGTTGCGATCCCCCGCATCAAACAGCAGTGCCGGAACGTTATCGGCTACGGCGTTGAGGTTAAGATCATTGACCTGTAAAAACCCAAGAAAACCCATCGGTTTTTTTCAAAAACCATTGGGTTTTCAAAAACGGGAAGGAGGTGGTTTGTGGTGGACGATATCGAAATGGCTCGCCCGAAAGGGCTGCTGATCCTGTTCACATCGTTCAAGTTACTGGACATTCTGCCCGATGCAGAGTTCCGTCATGTCGTGAACGCTATGCGGGCCTATGTGGAAACCGGGAGCGAACCGGAAGGCCTTGAGCCTATCGAGCAGGTGGCATTTGAATCTCAGCGGGAAGCGCTTGACGGAAATATTGAAACGTACAGGCGTTCTATTTTAGCGAATAGACAAAATGGTCGAAAAGGCGGCAGGCCTAGAAAAGCCGCTGAAACCGATTGGATTGCAGAAGAACCCATAAAAACCCGTGGGTTTTCCGAGAAACCCACGGAAACCGATAGCCCCCTAAAATTAAAAACTAATAATTACTCAGATACTAAAGTATCTGAGAGTAGTAGCGCTGAAGCGCTGCCCCCTACCCCCAAAAGCAGGTTTTCACCGCCGGATGTTGAAACGGTGAAAAAATACTTTGCGGAGAAGGGCGGAACGGAAGCGCAGGCTATTCGGTTCCATGCCTATTACGAATCCAACGGCTGGAAGGTGGGCCGGAATCCCATGAAGAACTGGAAAGCTGCAGCATCCGGGTGGATATCCCGTGATAGGGATGAAGCAAAAAAGGCGAATGCCCCGCGCAACCGGGCGTTCATGGCAAGCCGCCCGGCAGAGGAAGCCGAAAATGCAAAGAATTTTCTGGCAGACGCAGCCCGGAGAAGGCCGTTGAAAAAGCAATAGCCGCTACATATGCGCTCAGACCGGAAGATGTGCCCTCTGAACGCGGTTTTAGGGCAAATCGGCAAAGACTGCAAAACGCAAAACGCTGTTCAGGGCCGTTTCTCGTGCTCTGAACGCATGGAGGTAAAAAGCACTATGAACCTGTATGAGATCAACTCGCAGATTTTGGACTGCATCGATCAGGAGACCGGCGAGGTTATGGACATCGACCGGCTGGAAGAGCTGAACATGGCAAAGGCCGAGAAGGTGGACAACATCGCCTGCTGGGTAAAGAATCTCGAAGCCGATGTTGCGGCCTTTGAAGCGCAGGAAAAGGCTTTTGCTGACCGCAAGGCAGCCGCAAAGCGCAAGATCGACAGTCTCAAGCACTATCTGACCGATGCTCTGGGTGGGCAGAACTTCAGCAGTGACCGGTGCGCGGTGAGCTTTCGCCGCAGTAAGGCCGTCTGCGTGCTTGATGAAGCTGCCATCCCTGCCGAGTACATGACCGAGATGACCACCCGCGCACCCAACAAGACGGCCATTGCGGCCCTGCTCAAGACCGGCACGGCAGTGCCCGGCTGCGAGCTGGTTGAGCGCGTGAACCCGTCCGTGAAGTGATGGGGGGAAGGATCGCAGGCCGATATCACCGCTGCCCCCCGTGAAGCTGCAAGGTTGCTGGCGAGCGAACTGACAAGGAGGGAGATTGAAAAATGAGTGAATTTATCGACCGTGAAAAAGCCATTGCAAACATCAAAGCGGCATATTGCTGTGGCTGCGAACATTACAACGGCGTAAGATGCCGCGCGTGTCAGATTATGGACGCAATGGATGTGCTGGAAGATGAACCGGCAGTCGTCCCGGATGCCCAGCGCTGGCGCAAGACCGCAGAAGAGCCGCCGACAGAAAATGATGCTGCATACGGAAAGGTCATCGCATTTTATCGTTGGGCAAAGGCAGCACAGGCCGCAAAGTGGGATTTTGTGGCAGGTGCACCGGATACTTTTCCTCTTTGGATGCCGATGCCTGAACTTCCGAAGGAGAACTTATGACATTAGGATTCGCAATGTTTGTCGCAACATTTATGGTTGCTGTTGTTGCAGCTATTATGGCAGTCTGCTATGCGCTTGTCTGGCTGCTGCGCGATCACCCCATAGCTCTTGCAGCAACTACCGCTTTTATGATTTGGATGCTTGCTGTGGCTCTGATCTACAAAGTAGGAGGTGCGCCGTGATTGAAGTCGAACAGCTTTCACTTTTCACGATGCTGTCCCCTGTTCCGCCTGCCGTAGCGGTCTGCTGCATGGATGGAAGCCGGGTTGATGCTGCACCTGCAGAAAGCTGGATGCAGCGGCTTGTGCAGGGCGGTGAGTATGTCGTTCAGGTCGCTAGTCATCCGATGGTGCTCAGACCGGCAGATGGCACGGCAGACGACGTTCCGGCAGGACACTGGTATTATCACTACACCATCGGAGAACGCCTGTTCTCGGGCGTGTTTGTGGGAAGAGAGAGGGTGAGGACATGAGCAAGGAAAATATGGGACGGAATGCTGAGCACTATGCAGACCCGACACCGACCGCAGCCATGCGCAACATCTGCCGGGACGAGTACCAGAAGGAAGCCGCCCGGCTTGACAGAATCGGAGACATCGTTCCCCTGCTGCGCCAGATGGCCGGTATCGCAGGGTTCGAGATCATAGGCCGCATCCCGCTGAGGGACAAGGCCACCGGAAAGGAGTACAGGTAATGGAAAGAGCTGAAACGATTATCGCCGCCTGTCGCGATACGATGTTGACCACATTGGAAAAGATCGGCGGCCAGAGCCTTATTTGCTCGTGGACCCGTCAGGACGGCTCCGTCGTGAAGCTGGCGCTGGAAATCAGAACGAGCGATCAGACCACGATTGGAGACGCTATCCGTGACATGGATGACGAAGAAATGGCCCGGAAGCTGGTTCCGGCGGTTCTGGCCTTGTGCGACGACGGCGCGCCGTCCGAAGATACCGTCCGCGACTGGCTGGAACGCCCGCAAAGCGATCTCAAGGTCTGAAATACAAACACAGTTACATAAACCGCTGCTGATTATACAAGTAGCGGCACGGAGGATGAATACATGTCACAGCATTACAAGATTGACTGCGACAAGGTGGAGGACCGGAAAGCGCTGGTCGTCGTCCTGTCGATGAACGGCTACACCGTCCGCGTGGGAAAGGAAAAGCGCAGCGGCAAATCTACTTTGACCTATTTTGTGGAGTATTGGAGGGGCGACGATGAATGATCAAGCGAAATCTAACCCTGAAACCGACACTATGAGTCCGGAGGACATGGCCCATTATTTGATGGATTTTTGCCATTGCCATTTGGCGGCTGGAAATGGCTGCCCGGGGTGCCCGTTCGATAAGCCGACCAGTAACGATGGCGATGGAGAATGCCGTCTCGGTGTTCCTTCCGACTGGGACTTTTGAGGAGGAGAAGTGAAGCATGAAAACCGAAAAGAGAATGATCTGCTTTATCGTGTCAGCAGCATTGCTAATTGTGACGCTGTGGTTTACATCCTGTAGTTCGACATCTGCTGATGCTGAAACTAAAACTGAAGCTGAAACTGCTGACCACCCCTGCTACCATGTCACGGTCTACTCCCCTGCAATTGAAAAAGTTGGCTATGCCGGTAGGCGTAAGCCGAAGTACACCATTACCGTGGAGGACTTTGGCGAGCTGTTGCCTGACCCAAAGCTATCTGCTGAGCGTGAGTATCAGCTCCTGCAAATCCCTCTGGAAGATGGCCGCTTTGAACTGGTGTCTACCTCGCTGGTAGAAATCGAGTATTACTGAGAGGAGGCGCGAGCGTGAAATCTGTGTTGTTGAGCATCCAGCCGGTATGGTGCAGCAAGATCGTCCTGAAAGAAAAGACCGTGGAGGTACGCAAGACGAAGCCGGAGGGCGTGAAGCCTCCATTCAAGTGCTACATCTACTGCACGAAAGAACAGTCGAAGATGGGGTGGCTGCGAATCGTCCCCGGCAGAGGCTGGCAGCGGTTGGATGGTACGGTCATTGGCGAGTTCGTCTGCGACAAGATTTGGGAGCTTGCACCGATATGCCGCGCCCCGGATGATGTCGAAGAAATGGCTTGCATGGACAGAAACCGCATTGTCCGCTACCTGAACAAGTGTCACGGCTGGGCGTGGCATATCTCCGACCTGAAGATTTATGACCAGCCGCGCGAGCTGCGGGTATTCACAGGCTTGCAGAGTACACGGTTCGGTATGCGGCCTGTGGAGATCACTCGCCCGCCCCAGAGCTGGCGCTATGTGGAGGAATTGAGCAATGAATAACCGAAGAACGGCGGCCAGTATTCGCCGCAGCTATACCGGTGCAAGAAGCCGCGCAGAGGGCGAAGGCTTTGAGCACATCATTGACAATGCCTGCGCCTATTACAGATCCATCGGCCTTGCAGACATCGAAAAGACCCCAGAACCTATGCGTCCGATCGGAAGCCCAGACCGTGCTGGCCGGTTCCTTGCCTGCTACACGAAACAGGCCCAGCCGGACTACAAGGGCATTCTCAAAGGCGGCAGGGCCATCAATTTTGAAGCGAAGCACACAGATAGCGATCGAATGACCTTTGACCGCGTATTGACTGCACAAGCGCTTCGTTTGAGCCGCACAGAAGCCCTCGGCGGCATTGCCTTTGTCCTCTGTTCTTTCAGCGGCAGATGCTTCTACCGCGTTCCGTGGGCCGTTTGGCGCGACATGAAGAGCCTGTTTGGCCGAAAGTACATAATCCCTGCGGATTTGGCAGAGTACCGCGTCCCGTTCGCAGCGCCCGGAGTGTTGCTATTTTTGGAGGGAGTAAAGGAGAAAAAAGATGATCTTCACATGTGCACCTGAAAATGAAAAGCGAGACGGTGTAGACTACCGCGATGTCAAGGCATGGTTTCAACAGTGCAGGGACTACAAGATAGACGTGGATAGGCAACTTGAACGTATTCACAGGATCTATGGCAGTGCTACAAAGATTACGCAGAACCTTTCCGGTATGCCTACTGCGTCAGGAAACGGAGACAAAATCGGTAATGCTGCTGTGGATATCATTGAGGAGCAGACGCGGTACCGGGAGATGGTGAAGCGGCTGACAGCGTTGCAGAACGAGGCAACAAAGCGGGCATATTGCCTTGTCGTTGCCACAGAGTGCGCAAATGCGATCGTAGATTTTTACGTTAATGGAAAAACGCAGGATCAGATTGCCGATGAAACCGGGGTTTCCGGTGTTGATATTGTCCGGAAGCGTATTAACCGGGGTTGCAAAGCTCTTGCAGAGATCTGGCTAGACTTCAGCACTGTATGAATTGTACAAATTGCATAGAAAAACACCGTTTATTTTGTGATGTCCCGGCACTCCCGAAACGGGGTGCAGTAAGGTAAAATCAGTACAAGCGGAACCGCGCACAGCGGAGCGCCGCTTCTACGCAGTCTCCGAAACGAACCTCCATGATAATTTCCTCCTTTTGGCTTTGCAGGCATTTTTCTCTCTTCCGTTTCGCGGACTGCTTCTATGCGATACACTGAAACAAAGGCAGCCTGCCGCTCATGAGAGACAGGAGGCGGTTCGATTCCGCCGTATCGCACCGTATGGCGCATGGACCAGACAACCCGAAAGGCCGCACGTGCAACCTCCCGTGCCAAGAAAAGGCCTTAGAATCCTTGCCAAGGTGTAGCTTTCCTGACAGGATGTGCGCCAACCAACAGCCCCGGCGGAGAACCGGCGCTGTTTTTATATGGCCGCCTGAGCGCAGTTTGGAGCGCGGCGCGTGTGTGTAGACACGGCTGGTTCGATTCCAAGGGCGGCTTTTTACTCTGGTAGCTCAATTGGCAGAGCGATGGTCTCCAAAACCGTAGGTTGCAGGTTCAAGGCCTGCCCAGAGCGCCATGCAATGTACAGTCGGGGGACGGCTGTGCAAAGCATAGCGGGGCATCTGGCCGCGAAAGTTCCAGATGCAGCGGCACCCGCCCGTTTTACGCCTGTCCGTCAAACTGAATGCATGGGTGCTGCTTATATGCCGTCATAGCTCAATTGGCAGAGCGCCGCCCATTTAAGGCGGGACAACGTTGGTGACACCACGGGAACATCACTGCACAGCCAACCACTGCGCACATCCATTCCATGGGTGCTGGTTCAAATCCAGCTGGCGGCACATTCGATATTTTGACCGTTCGGATTTCCGGACGGCTTTTTATTTGGAGAAAAAAGATGATTCAGAAAGAACTGCTGAAAATGCCGGTCTCAGATCTGGTGCCGTATGAGAACAACCCGCGCGTGATCTCCCCTGCAGCTGTAGACGCTTGCGCTGAGAGCATCAAGCAGTGCAGCGCACTTGATCCCATCGAGGTTGACGAAAACAACGTCATTCTCAGCGGTCACACCCGCCGCCTTGCGTTGATGCAGCTCAATGTGGACATGGCCGACGTGGTGCGCTACACCGGCCTGACGGAAGAGCAGAAACAGAAATACCGCCTGCTGGCGAACAAGACCGGCGAAATGACCGGCTGGGATTTCTCCAAGCTGGAACGGGAGCTGCTTGAAGTCGATTTTGGCGACTTCGACTTTGATTTTGACATTCCGCAGGACGATGATGCCGGCGTATCCTACATTGACAGCCTTATGGAGGACGGTTTCACAAAGGCTTCGGAAAAGAAAGAATTTTCCGTGACCTTCACGTTCCCCGTTGAGTGCGAGGAAGAAATCAAGGGATACATCAGCGAGAACACGAAGGAGCCGCTTGAAAAAGCCATCTTGAACTGTATTCGCGGCGTTATGGAGGATGAAGATGCCTAACTGCGGGTCGCAATGCTGGTTGTGCGATATGCCTATCCGTTTCGACACCTACAAGGGATGCACGCACGGCTGCAAATACTGCTTTGTGCAGCGGAACGGAAAGTATGACATCAGCAAGGTGCAGAAAGGTGAAGGCGTGAAAGCCCTCATGAGCTGGATTCAGGGAAAGCGAACGTCTGAGACCAACTGGTGTGACTGGAATATTCCGTTGCACTGGGGGGGCGTGAGCGACCCTTTCCAGCCTTGTGAGCGCTATTACCGCATGAGCTACAACGCTCTGCGCGTCTTTGCTGAAACCAAATACCCCTTTGTTGTTTCGACAAAGGGAAGGATCATCGCAGAGCCTGAATATCTCGAACTGCTGAAGAAGTGCAACTGCGTTGTGCAGATCAGCATGGTGTGCAGCAGCTATGACAAGCTCGAAGAAGGCGCACCATCGTTTGAAGAACGTCTGGAAATTGCGAGAAAGGTTGCTCCGAGTGTGAAGCGCCTGATCGTCAGGATTCAGCCGTACATGCATGAGGTATACGGAGAAGTTTACGAAAACCTTGAAAAGTTCAAGGCAGCTGGTGCCTACGGCGTTATTGTCGAGGGCATGAAGTTTGCAAGCAAAAGACCGGGCCTTGTTAAGGTTGCGGGAGACTATACCTATCCGAAAGCCCTGATCGAGGGCGATATTCTTAAGCTGAAGCAGAGGGCGCATGAACTTGGCCTTGCTCTTTACAGCGGAGAAAACAGAACAAGAGAACTGGGAGACAGCCTTTGTTGCTGCGGTGTCTCTGACCTTCCCGGATTCAAGGTGAATGAGTATAACCTGAACCACCTGCTTCATGGTGGGAAGCCCGCAAAGACCCCTCAGATGCAGAAAACTGGTACAGCGATGTGCTTTCAGTCGCTGTACCAGAACACAGCCAATTCCAGAAGGCTCAGAGGGGAAAGCTTTGAAAGCGAAATGCTCAACGTCTACAAAACGAAGCGTGACTATGTGAACGAGACCTTTGGTCTGAAATGAGGTGATCTGCGATTGGCCGCAAAGGTAAGTATGAGCAGTGGTTAGAGCCGGAAGGGTTGACGCTGCTTCGTGGATGGGCTAGAGACGGCCTGACGCAGGAACAAATAGCTCAGAACATTGGAATACACCGCGATACCCTGAATGAATGGAAAAGCCGATTTCCCGACATTTCCGACGCTTTAAAAGTAGGGCGGGAAAACGCTGATTACATTGTGGAAAATGAGCTGTTCGAGAGCTGCAAGACCCGCACCGTAACCGTAAAAAAGCCCATCAAGCTGAAAAAGGTCATGGTGGATGGAAAAAAGCGGCTTGAAGAAGAACGCATTGAGTATGCAGAGGAACAGGTCGTTGTGCCTGCAAACGTCACGGCCCAGATTTTTTATTTGAAAAACCGGAAGCCAGACAAGTGGAAGGACAAACCGCAGGAGAACACGACCGAAGCCCAGAATAACGACATGCAGACGCTTGCAGATCTGCTGCAGCGGCCCGTGCCTGACCGTGACATCAAGGACTTTGAGACATGAACATACCTGCACCTTTTTCACAAAACCAGATGCGTTTCTTCTGGAACTGTTTCGACCACTGGTTCAATGTGGCTGAGGGCGGCAAACGCGGCGGTAAGAACGTGCTTATCACTATGGCCTACTGCACTATTCTGGAAAAGCATCCCAGCAGAATACACCTCATTGCGGGCGTATCAACTGCAACGGCCCGGCTGAACATTCTGGACTGTGACGGCTTCGGCCTGAAAAACTATTTTGAGGGCCGCTGCCGTGAGGGCACCTACCAGAACCGCGACTGTCTGTACATCCAGACTTCCACCGGTGAAAAGGTGGTGCTGGTGTCCGGTGGTGGCAAAGCCGGTGACGAAAAGCTGATCAAGGGCAACACCTACGGCACCGCGTACATCACCGAAGCCAATGAATGCAGCGAAACTTTCATCAAGGAAGTATTCGACCGTACCCTGTCAAGCCCGGACAGAAAGGTATTTCACGACCTGAACCCCAAGGCAGAGGGTCACTGGTACTATGAAAATATCCTGAATCTGCACGAAAAGAAGCAGAACGAGAACCCAGAATACGGCTTCAACTATGGGCATTTCACAATTGCCGATAACATGAGCATTTCGGACGACCAGCTCCGGGCTGTGCTTGCAACCTACGACCGCAGCACGGTCTGGTATGCCCGTGATATCCTCGGTAAAAGGAAAGCTGCCGAGGGTCTTGTATACCCTTTCTTCTCCGCCGGGCAGGACACCTACCTCTTTCACGGTGATGCTTCCCACATCGACGGGCAGTTTTACGTGTCCATCGACTACGGCACGCACAATCCCTGCAGCATTGGCCTGTGGGTCATTCATGATGGCAAGGCCCTGCGCATCAAGGAAAGCTATTTTGACAGCCGTGCCGAGCGTGTGCAGCGCACGGACGAAGAGCACTATGCCGAGCTGGAACGCCTGACCAAGGGTTATTACATTCAGGCGGTGGTGGTTGACCCGTCCGCTGCTTCCTTCATTGAGACCATCCGGCGGCATGGCAAGTATCTGGTGATCCCCGCTGATAACGACGTGCTTAACGGCATCCGCTGCGTGGCATCCCTGATGCAGGCCGGGCTTGTGACTATCCACGAAAGCTGCTCGGCATCCCGCCGGGAGTTCGGCCTGTACTCGTGGGACGACAAAGCCAAAGAGGACCGCGTTGTGAAGGAGAACGACCACGCCATGGACGACATCCGCTATTTCTGCTATACGATACTGGCCCCGCTGATCCGCTGGGCAGATTGGAGACGAAAATAATGTTTGATAGACTGCTTTTCTGGCTGCGGGAGAAAGCACGGCTGCTGTTCGGTGAAAATACCACTGTCAGCGCCAGCGTGTCCTACAGCATGGAGAATGCGATCATCCTGTGGGCGCAGATGTACGATACCGGCGGACCGTGGTGCCACGGCGGCAAGAACGCCCTGCACAGCCTGAAGCTTGCCCAGAGTGTTGCATCGGAGCTGGCCCGTCTGACCACGCTCGAAATGGAATGCATTGTTTCCGGCAGTGCCCGCGCCGACAGCATCAACACCATGCTGCAGCCTTTCATTGCAGATCTGCGCACCCCGGTGGAATACGGCTGTGCGCTGGGCGGCATCCTGTTCCGGCCCTTCCTCGATGCAGATGGACTCATCCAGATCGATGCTGTGCAGGGGGATTGCTTCTGCCCTACCAGCTTTGACAGCTCTGGCCGCATGACCGGGGCTATTTTTTATGACCATCTGGTGCGCGGCAACCGCATTTACACTCGTCTTGAAGATCACGAGTTTTCCGGCAGCACGTACAGCATCACGGTCAAGGCGTTCCGTTCCATGACCAGTACAGACCTCGGCATCGAGGTGCCGCTGACCGATGTGCCATCCTGACCGGCGTGAACCAGACAGCTGGCAAGCTGCAGGTGGCCCGCGCCGACGAGATGGGCGTGGAGTTCTTCGAGACCACCGCCCACGGCGGGGCACGACCTTCCCACGCTGAGTGGCAGGGCAGGCAGTTCCACCGGGGCGGCGCGGTCGATTACAAGGGCAAGCACTACCCGGACTTTGAAGCCGCCACCGGCTACGGCACGGGAGCAGGGCTTTGCGGCTGGAACTGCCGACACCAGTTCTTTGCCTGCTTCCCGGAGCTGGGCGACCCGCCCGCGTGGACGCGTGAGCAGCTGGAAACCCTGAACGCCCGGAACATCGAGTGGAACGGCAAAAAGTACACCGCCTACGAGATATCCCAGATGCAGCGTGCCCGGGAGCGCAGCGTCCGCCGCTGGAAAAAGCGGTATCTGGCCGAGGACGCCGCCGGGTTGGACCCCACCGACGCCGCTGTGCGCCTGAGAGCGGCCCGCCAGAGCCTTGCAGAGTTTGCACAGGCCACGGGTGGCCGTGTGGACAGCGCCCGTGTCAGCGTGCCGAAGTTCGGCAGGAGCGAAGCCGGCAGGGCAAGCGCACAGGCGCGAAAGGCAGAGCTTCCTGAGGCTAAAAGTACACGAGGAAGCGGCGGCGCATCTGGACAGAATGGAAAAACCGTGCGTAAAGTTTTGGGAAAGGTCGATACGACCAACACGAAACAGGTTGACGCGCTTAAAAATTCGTTCTGTTCTGGCTATGCAAAATCTGACGTTGAGCATATGATGGTCATTACAAAAGATGGCGAAGTCCATTATATGACCGACAACAATCCCAGAGGGGTTGACTGTTCGTATCTGGGTGGTAAACTGGAAGGTAGTTACAACATTCACACCCATCCACCGAAAACCACGCAATATTCTTTTAGCACAGACGCAGATATCCCCGGCGCATTCGCTGACGGTACTGCTGTCATGGAAGCGGTTGACTACAAATACCGCTATCGTTTTGTTGTACCTGAAAATATCACGTTTGAGCAGTGGGAAGCCGTGTGTGAGGAAGTTCGCGAGGAGCGAAATGCCGTAATGGAAAGCAGAGGGTATGGCTTCGATGATTATGAAGAAAATATCCAGCATGTCATTATTGACGAAACATGCCGCAGACTTGGCTTGAAGTGTTATCACAGGGAGAAGCGAACATGATTTATACTCTGGAACAGATTGACCAGCTCACAAAGGAAAGCGTCCGGCGTGAAAATGCGCTAATAGCTGAATATCGGCGCACACATACAGTCCCCGGCAGAGGGGTTATTTCTACTCCCGAAATTGATGCCGAGCGTGCAGAGCAAAAGCGTCTGTATGGGGAATACCTCAAAGCTCTTGCCAATAAGGATTAACCACCATCCACCCGGACGGTGGTTTTCTTTTGCCCATTTTTTAGGAGAAGTATATGCTTGAAACTTATCTGACCGTAAAAACAGTCTTTCTTCTGCTCAATTTGGCTCTTCTGTTGCTGTACCTCATTCTCTGCGGAATTGCCCTCATTCAAGCCGTTGTTGAACGCCGCGAGTTCCAAAAGACGATAAAACAGCTCGTAGATGACGAGAAAAAACGGCACACTGACTAAAGCGCCTGATTTTAGTTACTATCAAGCACGATGCAGTTTTGCACCGTGCTTTTTTCATGCCGTTTTAGCTCATGTTGGCAGAGCACCGGACTTTTAATCCGGGGGTGGCGGGTTCAACTCCCGCAAGCGGCACCACAGCGGAAGGCGGCGCGTACCCCGTCTTGTCCCGTGCGGAATGAGAACCGCGATACAAAACAGCAGGGACTTATCCACCAAACAGACAAAAGAAAGGAGCACATCGCAAGTGAAACGCGAAGATGTGAGCAAGATCATTCCGGGTATCACCTCGGACCAGCTGGACAGCATCATGAACCTGCACGGTGCGGATATCACGGCCAAGGTGAACGAGATCACCACCCTCAAGGCCGAGAAAACCACCCTGACCGAACAGCTGTCCACTGCAAACAGCAAACTCGAGGGCTACGACCCGGAGTGGAAGGCCAAGGCCGAACAGGCCAAGACCGATGCTGCCGCGCAGGTCGCTGCCCTCGAAAAGGGCTACGCTTTGGAACGCAAGGCATCCGGCCTGAAGTTTTCCAGCGAGAGCGCCCGCAAGGCATTTCTGACAGATGCCAATGCCCAGAATTTTGCCATGAAGGACGGCGAGATTCTGGGCTTTGATGATTATGTCAAGGCTTTCAAAGAGAGTGATCCCAGTGCCATTCTGCCGGACGGCGGCATGGCACGTTTTTCCGCATCGGCGACCGGCGCACCCGGCCAGCCCGCAAACGCACATGAGGCCGCAAACGCTGCGTTCCGCGCAGCGTTCGGCCAGAAAGGTTGATTCTTATGGCTATTGATGCAATCGCCCGCAATAAGGCTGAGGCCCTGATCCGGGAGCAGCTGGTGAACACCATCCGGCAGGACGTGCCCAAAAGCTCCACCGTCATGCAGCTGGGCACCCGCCTTGCCAATATGACCTCTAACCAGACCAAGATCCCCGTGCTGTCCATGCTGCCGCTGGCTTACTGGGTCAACGGTGACACCGGCATGAAAAAGACCAGCAAGCAGGAATGGGACAACGTGTATATGACCGCTGCAGAGCTGGCCGTCATTGTTCCTGTGCCTGAAGCTGTGCTGGCAGACTCCAGCTTTGACATCATGGGCGAGGTACAGCCCCGCGTCCGGGAAGCCATGGGCGCAAAGATCGACAACGCCATCCTGTTCGGCGGCGAGCGCCCCACCGAGTGGACGACCGATGTTCTGACCCTTGCGGCCAAGAATAAAGTCACCGGCCCCATCGACTATGCAAAGCTGCTGGGCAAGGACGGTCTGTTCTCCAAGGTGGAAGCTGGCGGCTTTGGTGTGGATGCCGTGGTCGGCGATCTGACCGCAAAGGCAGAGCTGCGCGGCCTTGTGGATACCACGGGCCGTCCCCTGTTCCGTTCCGATATGCAGGGTGCCACCACCTACGCGCTGGACGGCGCACCGATGTACTTCCCGGATAACGGCGGCTTTGATGCTTCCAAGGCACAGCTGATCGCAGGCAACTTCAAGAAGCTGGTGTACTCCATCCGTCAGGACGTCACCGTGAAGCTGCTGGATCAGGGCGTTATTCAGGATCCTTCCACCAAGGAGATCGTTTACAACCTCGCCCAGCAGGATATGGTGGCCCTGCGTGTGGTCATGCGCATGGGCTGGGCACTGCCGAACCCTGCCACCCGCCTGAACGCCGACCGCTCCAAAGTCCCGTTCGCATTCCTGACCGCCGCTGCCGTCGCAGCATAAGGAGGCCCCATGCTCTACTGCACCTATGACCAGTATGCGGCGGCGGGCGGCACGGTGCCGGAAGCTGCTTTCGGTGTGCTGTGCAGCCGGGCTTCCCGCATGATCGATGCCGCCACCTTTGGCCGGGCGGAGAGCCACGCTGCCGGGTGCGAGGCCTGCCGGGCAGCGCTGGCGGATGCCTGTGCCCAGATCGTCGGCCTGCTGGCCGCTGCATCTGCGGCGGGCGCTGTACCGGGTGCTGCCAGCGTCTCCAACGACGGCTACAGCGTCACCTTTGGCAGCAATGCCAGCGTGACCGCGGCCACCCGGCAGGAAGCCTATGAGATCATCCGCACCGCGCTGGGCAGTGACCCGCACGATCTGCTGTACAGGGGGATTTTGTGATGCAGACAGCCGTTACTGTTGTGAACCTCATCCACGACACTGCCACCGAGACTGACATGCCGGTGTGCTGGGTGTTCGCCGGGTGCAGCTGGCGAGAATGCCGCTCCACCTCAGGCTCCGGTACTGCCAAGGACCCGGAGCGCACCACCCACATCCGCATCCCGGCCAGCGTGTGCACGGCAGGCTATCTGCCCTACGCTCAGTGGACGGCTCTGCCTGCTGCCGAGAAGGCCAAACACTGGACCCTGAAACGCGGCTGGAAGCTGGTGCAGGGCGCGGTGCCTGCCTTGACCGAAGCCGAGTACGCCAAACTCGAAAAAACGCACCTGTGCTGCACAGCGGCGGCTGTCTCGGACGACCGGGAGCCGCTGCTGCCCCACTGGCACGTGGAAGGGAGCTGATCGCATGAGCGCACCGGTTTTTGATTTCAAGATCACATTCCGGCCCGGCTTTCAGGCCGACATGGATGCGCGGTTCGCAAAGCTGCAGTTTGCCTTTTCTCAGAAAGTGGCTGCAACGGTAGACCCCTATGTGCCCTTTGACACCGGCACGCTGAAGAACAGCGTGAATCAGGCATCCGACTTCAAGGAAGGTCTGCTGGTGTACAATACGCCGTATGCCAGAGCGCAGTATTATCTGCACCCGATGGGCCAAAGCAACGAACTACGCGGCGGCGCTGACCGTTTCCGTGGCTCCTACTGGGGCCAGCGGGCCATCGCTGACCACAAGGACGAGCTGGAAAAGTTCGCCCATGATGCCGCAAAGCAGTTTCTGGGAGGGAACAAATGAGCGAAACCGTAAAGCCCACCATTGCCGCCCTGCGGGCATGGCTCAAGACCTGCCCGCTGATTGCCGACGAGCAGGAAGCCACCGGTGCAGCATTCCGCATTGCCGGGCTGGAAGAAGAATCCACAGCATTTTCCATCGAGGACAGCCCCGGTGATCCCATCATCACCGAGTACATCTCCGGCTGGGAAATGGCGAAGAATTACCTCTTTCTGTCTCGCGGTGAGTACAGCGAGATGGATTCCGTTAACATCCAGAACAGCGGCTTTTTCGAGCAGCTTACCGAGTGGGTCATGCAGCAGGATGCCCGGCACAACCTGCCCGACCTCTCGGCCTGCGGCGGGAATAAAACCCCCACCGGCATTGCCGTGACGAACAGCGGCTACATCGTCACAAACAGCGCGGGCAGCTGTAAGATGCAGCTGCAGATGCGCCTGACCTACTACATGCCAAAATGAAAGGAGTTTTGATATGACTGTATCTGAAGCCATTACCAAGTCTGGCATCACGCCCAGCGCGTCGTATACCGGCATTGAGACGGCGAACGATTTTGTGCTGGCGTTCCAGATCGAGAGCACCCAGACCAAGGAAAGCCAGTGGATCGTCTGCGCCGACCATGTGAAGGAGCATTCCGGCTCCCTGAACGCCACCACCGAGGATGCCCAGTACATCCGCACCGGCAACGTCACCGAAAAGACCGGCACCCAGCGCACCCTTGCCGTCAACGGCGACCGCTGCGTGGGCGATGATTTTCAGGATTTTGTGCTGAGCTACAAGATCGTGTACGGCACCGGCAGCGATGTCATTGTGCCCTACATCTATTTCAGCCTGCGCACCGGCAAGGGCGAGAAAGGCAGCGCTGCCATCATCGTCACCAGCGACGTGGGCGGTGCAGCCGGTTCCAAGGCCACCTTTGCCTGCGACGTGAAGGCCATCGGCACGCCGGACGAGTTTGACTACAACCCCGCCACCCAGTCCGCTGAGCCTGCCAAGGCCGTCAAGGGCTGATTTTTTTCAAACACAGTCCCCGCTCCGAACCGGAACGGGGATCTTTTATGCCGTGATTAGTTTTCTCCGGGGCAGAACCGGGGCACGGCTCAACTGAAAGGAGCCAGAACATGGTTATTTGTGGACAGGAATTTGATTTTTCCCTGATGAACGCCAACGACCTTGACCGCTTTGAGGATGCCAACGAGCGGATGCAGCGCCGGAGCGCCGAGGAGTCGGAGCAGTTCCGGCGCGGCGGTGTCCGTCTGGGCGACCATGCACGTGCACAGGCACGCATTGCCATGGACTGCATCGACGAGATCCTCGGTGCAGGCTCGTCCGCCCGTCTGGGACTGGATGAAAACAACATGGCCCCCATCTATGACGTGATCGAGGAGCTGGGCAATGCCTTCGCCGCCGAGAAACAGCGCTATACCGCCAGAGCCGCCCAACCCATGAACCGCGAGCAGCGCCGCGCACAGGCCAAAAAGGACAAGCACAATCCGCCTGTAAGCTATCCCGCACCGCCTGCCTCCCGGATGGTGGAGCGGGTGGATGCGCAGGTATCCGCAAAGCAGAAAACCGAGCAGCTGATCGATGCCCGGCAGGCTATGAATGCCCTGCGGGATGATCCTGATGCCATGCAGCAGCTGGCGGCATACGCACTGCAGATCGCCGCAGAGCGCCATGTCTGATCTGCTGCTGGACGAGTTGCCCACCCGGTGGCATGGACACGAGATCATCCCGGATTTCCGGCCCATGGTCTGGCTGGTCAACACCTATGTGCGCGGCCAGACAGGAGATGATCCCATCGGTTTTGCGGTCAGCGCCCTCTGGCGTTTTTACAAAGACCCACACTGTTTTCTGAACGACCCTCAGAAGATCATCGACGCCTACGGGTACATGATCGAGTTTTATAAGGCGGGCGAAAAAGCAGCCGAAAGCGCCGCAGCTGAAAGCAGTACCGCGCCCTCTTCCGGTCTTGCCTTCGACTACCAGTGTGATGCCGGTTACATCGTGGCGGCATTCCAGCAGGCCTACGGCATCGACCTGACCCGCGAAAAGGTGCACTGGTTCCGGTTCCGGGCGCTGTTCGCCGCCCTGCCGGAGGATACCCTCATGGCAAAGATCATGAGCTGGCGCACCATGGATCTTTCGGAATACGAAGGCTCCATGCGTGCCCACTATGCCGACCTGCAGGAGCGCTTTGCCCTGCCTGCTGAGCTGAGAGGGGGTGCAGCCCGTGTCGTGTCCGTCGAAGAGCATGACGCTGCGTTCCTTGCGCGGTTTCGGCACTAGCCGCGCCCCGGTGCCCTGCCCCTATTGCGGCCGGGCGCTGCCGGTGTGGGCAGAGCCGCACGCCACAGCTGCCGGTGTGTGGGTCAAATGCAAAAATCCCGCCTGTAAGCGGGAGGTAGAGATCAAGTTATAACAGCCTGTGCCCTTGTGCCCGCGCTCCGAATGAGAGGTGGACACAGTGGCATTTGATTTTGACGTTACCGGCAACACCAAACTGGATACCAGCGGTTTTACCAATGGCATTTCCAGCATGACGGTGGCTGCTGGTAATCTGATCGCTGACTTTGTAAAATCGGCCAGCAGCAAAATGGCCGAGCTGGTGACTTCCTCGGTCGATATTGGTGCATCGTTCGAGACAGCCCTTGCCAAGGTCAGCACCATCGCCGACACGAGCAAGGTCTCTGTGGGCGATCTGAACAAACAGATCCTTGATACATCCGGCAGCATGGGCGTTGCCGCCGCAGACATTGCCGAAGCAGCCTATCAGGCCATCAGCGCCGGACAGGATACGGCAAACGCCGTAGCTTTTGCCGGACAGGCTTCCAAGCTGGCTGCTGCTGGCTTCACTTCCAGCAGTTCGGCGGTCGATATCCTGACCACCGCGCTGAATGCCTATGGCCTGAGTGCAGATCAGGCCACCCATGTATCGGATGTGCTGCTGACCACCCAGAATCTGGGCAAAACCAGCGTGGATGAGCTTTCGTCCAGCATGGGCAAGGTCATTCCTCTGGCTGCAGCGTATGGCGTGACCGTCGAAAATCTGTCCAGTGGTCTGGCCGTCATGACCGCAAATGGTATTGCCACGGCAGAAGCCACCACCTACACCAAGTCCATGCTCAACGAACTTGGCGATGCCGGTTCTACTGTCGGCAAAATTTTGCAGAAACAGACCGGCAAGAGCTTTGCTCAGCTGAATGCTGAGGGCAAGAGCCTAGGCGATGTTCTGCAGATTTTGTATCAGAGTGTCGGCGGCAGCAGCACTGCCTTTGCAGGTCTGTGGTCGAGTGTGGAAGCAGGCACCGGTGCATTGTCACTGGCATCCGGCGGCGCTGAACATTTCAACGATGTGCTCAGCCAGATGCAGAACAGCGCAGGCGCTACCGAGACCGCCTACGAGACCATGACCGACACCTTTCAGCACAAGGTGGAGACCATGCAGACGGCTGCCCAGAACTTTGGCATCACCCTGTATGACTCGCTGGAATCCTCTCTGAGCGATGCCACTCAGTGGGGCACAGACTGTCTCACCCAGCTGACCACCGCCCTGTCTGAGGGCGGGCCGGAAGCCATGCTGGCCGCTGCCGGAGAGATCATCTCCGATCTGGCGGCAGGCATTGCCGAGCAGCTGCCCGGCCTGATGCAGACCGGCGTGGACATCATTACTCAGCTGACCCAAAGCCTGACTGACGCCATGCCCGCAATGCTGGACACCGCAGGCGAAGTGCTAGGCACTCTGGCGCAGGGCATCATCGACAACCTGCCGGAGCTGATCGTCTGCGCAGCACTCATTATCTCCGAGCTGGTGAACTACCTTGGCGACCACGCTGACGACATCATGGATAAGGGTGTCCAATTCGTTGAGAGTATTATCACCGGCATCACCGCAGCACTGCCCCAGCTCATCACGTCGGCGGCTGGCTTGATCGCCAAATGGGCAGCTGCCCTGATTGCCCATCTGCCGGACATCCTCAAGTGCGGTGCAGCTATGCTGACCACGCTGGTGGACGGTATCATCCGCAGCATCGAAAATCTGGCCGAAGCAGCCCTCGCCTGCATCGCAAAGCTGGTGGGTGTCTGGGACGGAAACATGGACGAGTTCGGCCATATTGGTGAGAACATCGTTCAGGGCATCATCAACGGCATTGCAGGCATGTGGGGCAAGCTCACCTCGTGGGTGTCCGGCCTGATCGCCAACCTCGTTGGAACGGCCAGCAATGCCGCCACCACCGGCGTCGCGTCCGGCGCTGCTTCTGCGGTGGCATCAGCCTACAACGGCAAAGGAATGAACCGTGACCAGCGGCATCAGGACGCACTGGCAGGCAAGGGCATCAGCAACAAGAGCTGGACTGAGCGCCAGAACGAAGCAAAGGCTGCAGCGGCTGAAAGCCAGAAAGCCGCCTCCACCATCTCCCAGTCAGCAGGCAAAGCCGCATCTGCCGTCAGCACCTCCGGCAAAAAGGCCAGCGCCAGCACCAAAGCCGTCACTGCGTCCGTCGTCAAGTCCATCTCGGACACCACGACCGAAATCGACGGCAAGATCACCCGCACCACCGAAAACATCACCGAAACACTCTCCAACGGCAAGACACAGCAAAAGCAGGTCATCACCGAGACTTCCCGGCAGATGGTGGGCGGTGTGCTGAAGGACATCAAGACCGTCACCAGCATTGCCGCCGACGGCACCAAGACCGTCAAGCAGACCATGGAGACGGTTCGCGAGACCGCCAAGACAGTCACTTCCACCTTTGAGACGCTGGCAGACGGGGTCAAGACCACCACCCAGACCGTCACCGAGACCCTGACCGACGGCACCGAGACCCAGAAGCAGGTCATCACCGAGGTCTACGACGACGTGGTGGACGGTGCCCTTGTGACGGTGGAGAAGATCAAGACCGTCGCCGCAGACGGCACCGTGCAGGTGGCAGAGCAGATCAAAAAGTCCAGCGCAGACACCTTTGACGGCCTGTGGAAGGAGCTGCAGACCGAAGCAGATACCGGCGTGCTGGGCACCTTCGATGATCTGTACACCGCCGTCAAGAATCAGGACTGGCTGAGCATCGGCAAGTGGGTGGCAAGCACCATCTACGGCGGTCTGACTGCCGACCAGAAAAAGCAGGTCAATGATTTTGCCCTTGGCATCGTGACTAAGCTCAACAAAGCGCTGGGCGGTGCCCGCGATCAGCTGGTGCAGGGAGCTATCGACCTTGGCGGGCAGATCGTGAACGGCCTGACCGGCGGCTTCTCTGAGGTCTGGCAGCAGGCGCAGGGCCTCGGCTCCACCCTGATAGAGATCTTCGGCGGGCTAAAAACACCGCTGAGCAATGCGGCCCTTGCCATCAGTCAGGGCCTGAGCGGCGGTCTGCTGTCCAGCTTCCCCACCATTTTTGCGGGCGTGGCCACCATGGTAGGCACTATCGGCGCAGCGTTTGAGGGAATGCTGACCGCCATTTCTGCCGCGCTGAGCGCGACTGTTTTCGGCATCCCGATGGGCCTGATCGTGGCAGCGGCAGCGGTCGCGCTGGGCGTTGCCATTGCGGCCATCGTGGGCAGCATGGGCGGCTCCAAAAAGAACGTAAGCCACGGCGGCGGTTCCTCTGGCGGCGGTTCGTCCGGCTCCGGCGGCATGGGCAGCGTGGACATCACCACCGGCACCGGCAGTCTGGAAGATGCCATCAACGCCAACACCAAGGCGCTGGAAAAGACCAACTCTGCCCTTGCCGATATGATCCGGCAGGCGGGGGCGCTGGTGCTTTCCGACAACATGCGTCTGGGCAGCACCGTGGCTGCATCCGGCACAGCACAGGTGGTGTCCGCCGCCCGCAGCTACCACCGCGAGGGCGATACCACCATCAATCAGTACATCCAGAGCAAGGCTCAGACCGCCGCCGACCTTGCCCGCGAGACCCGCTGGGAAGCCGACAAGGCCAAGGCCCGCAAACGATGAAAGGAGGACACTGTGCTATTTAAGGACCATCTCAAAATCGTGACTGATGCCGGTGCCGTCCTGCATCTGGGCTGGGACTACGATGCCCCTTACGTTCTCGACCCGCTGAACGGGGTGGATGTGGACCTGCAGACCGCGCAGGGTGTCAATCAGATTGGCGACACCGTGGAGGGTCAGAGCGTCTCCGGCGTGTCCCGCACCCTCGATGTGGTGTTCTGGGGCGCGTATGCGCTGGACAATGCCCGGGCGTTCAGCAAAAAGCTGCCCTACTTCACCAAGGGCACCCTGTACTTTGGCGACCACTATTTCACCCGGTTCGTGCTGCAGAAAACGCCCTACTTTTCCAGCTACACGCCGCAGCCGCGCTGTTCGCTCATGCTCTACAGCGAAAAGCCCTTCTGGTACGACCTCAATGCCGTCAGCAGCGTGCTGGGCGGGTACGAAAAGGCGTTCCGCTTTCCTGTCTGCTACGACAGCCACATCTACGGCATCAAACGGGACGGCACGGCGGCAGTGCTGCGCAACGACGGTTCGCTGCCGGTGCCCTTCACGGCCACCCTGCGGTGCGACATGCCGGTGACACACCCCAAGGTGGTGGATCTGCAGACCGGGGCCTTCATCGGCTTTGACCTGACCCTGCAGCCGGACGAGACGCTGGAAATCTACCGCAGCACATCCGACCGGCTGGCCTGCACCCTGACCCGGGCAGGCGTGACCGAGAACATCTTTGCAAAGCTGGACGAGGACAGCACCCTCACCGAGCTGCAGCCCGGCGATAACATGCTGAGTATGCAGGCCGAGAACGGCTCCGGCTACCTGCAGGCATCCGTGAGCTTTTACCCGATGGAGGCGGGCATCCTGCCCGAACCGCTATGAGAATAGACGTTTTGGACGCAGACACCCTTGCCCGCGTGGGCTGGGTAGATGTGTGGGTGTCTTTTTACTGGGACAGCCCCTACTACTCCGAGGGCAGTTTTACCCTTGAGGTGCGCCCCACCACCGAGAACCTGCAGCTTTTGCAGGAGGGTCGCTGGCTGGTGCGCAGCGACGAAAGTCCGCGCATCCCCATGCGCATCTGCTCCCGCGCCAACCAGAACGAGGACTCGAATTTGGTCGTGAGCGGCTACCCGGCAACATGGCTGCTGACCAAGCGGGTGTCTGCGGTGAGCATCAAGAACCAGAACGCCGAAGCCGCCATGCGCAGTCTTGTGAGCGCCGCAAAGCCATGGCCCCGCCTTGCGCTGGGCACCGAGTACGGCTTTGACACCACCTTTGAAAAGCAGACCTCCGGCGGTACGGTGTTCGACTACTGCAAGACCATCGGGCAGGCCTGTGATCTGGGGTTCCGCATCGTGCTGGACGGCAAGGGCAGCAAGAAAAAGCTGCTCTTCGAGTGTTTCCGGCCCACCTTCGACCCGAGCCACCGCTACAGCCCCCGGTGGGGCAACCTGCTGAATGCCGGGTGGAGTTTTGCCGACACCGACTACGCCAACATCGCCCTTGTGCAGGGCGCTGGCGAAGGTGACGAGCGCGCCACCGTCTGGGTGGGCGATGTGAACGCTACCGGCTCCGACCGGCGGGAAATGTACGTCGATGCCCGTGACGTGCAGCCGGAGGACGGCGAGACCAGCACCAGCCAGAGCTATCTGGAAAAGCTGGCCGACCGGGGCGGCGAAAAGCTTCTGGCCCAGCTGCGCACCGGAAGCATCGAGTTTGACGTGGACGATGATACCCTGCAGGTGGGCGATGTGCTGAGCGCAAGCCTGCCTCAGCTGGGCTACACCGCCATGGTGCGCGTGGCCGACATCATCACCCAGAGCGAGGACAGCGGCACTACCCGCACCATCCGGCTGGGTACGCCCAGCTGGCACAAGACTTAGGAGGACTTTATGGCTGATATCATTACTTACCCCGAAAACGGCATTACCTACGATGCCGACGACGCTTCGGGTTACCTCGCCACCCGCCTGAGCGGCGTATACAGCGCTGAGGAGGATTTTGCTGTCACAGCACAGGGCGGCCTGAGCGTGCAGGTGAGCGCCGGTCAGGCATGGGTGCGCCCGGCACGGTTCAAGGGCCGCAGCATCATCATGGAGCAGCCCACCACCGTGGTGCTCACCGAAGCGGACCCTGTACGCAGCCGCATTGACCGCATCGTGCTGCGCTACGATGCCGCCGCCAAAAAGACCAGCCTGCAGGTGCTGGAAGGTGTCCCGAATTCTGCCGGGCCTGCTGCCCCGGCCATCACCCGCACCGAGCTGATCTACGACCTCTGCCTTGCCGAGATCAAGCGCCCTGCAGGCTCCACCGCCGTTACCGCCGCCGACATCTACGACACGCGCGCAGATGAGACCGTCTGCGGCGTGATGCGGGATGGTGTGCATGGCATCCCCACCGGCACGCTGGTGCAGCAGTGGAAGGCCGTGATCGAATCCATGAGGGGTGGCAGCTTTTACACCCGTGCCGAGGTGGATGCGCTGTTGAAAAGCTTGAAAAGCGTGGATCCTTTTCCCGTGGGCAGCATCTACCAGAGCACCGCACGTACAAGCCCTGCCGCACTGTTCGGCGGTACATGGCAGGAGATTGCATCGGAGCGCGTGCTGATGGGTGCCAGCAGCAACCACGCAGCGGGCACCACCGTGGAGGCCGGACTGCCGAACATCACAGGCTCTTTTGTCGCGGATGTAAAAAAGGGTGAACATAAGGTATCCGGCGCATTCACTGCCGGCAACGTGATCGCATCTACGGGCGAATACAATTCCTTTTCTGATGTATATAAGTTCAGTCTGGATGCATCCAAGTCTAATGCCATCTACGGCCGCAGCGCCACCGTGCAGCCTGCCGCCTACTATGTGCACATCTGGCGGCGCGTGGCCTGAGAAAGGAGGTTTTGAGCGATGATCCCTGTGACATTTGACACTGTGGCAACATTGCAGTTTGGCAGTGAGGGTCACCCGACCAGTCTGCACTTTGCCATCCCGGAAGAGTGGAAAACCTGCAAAATCAGACTCCACCTGCGGCGCAGCGACGGTAGCTTTGTGCCCCCGATGCAGCTGGACGAAAATGGATGCGTAAAAGTAAACCGCAGTGACTCCGGCAAGACCGGCGGACAGTGGATGCTGTCGGCTGAAAGTCCTGACGGAAAAGTATCTTACTCGCGAATCGGCAAATATGTGACCCCCATGGAGGTGACACAATGAAGATCCTTGACGAGACCGGCGCGGTCGTGGAAAACCCGGACCTGACGCTTGGGTATCTGACCACCAGCACTGAAGAGATCACCCACCCTGCCGTAGAGGGCGTGGAGGAGCAGTGGCACTGGGAGACCGTGACCGAGTATCCGAACGGCGGCATGGACGTGCAGCGGGTGGTGGATGTGCTCGGCGTACAGGCGCAGGAGGAATGGGTGGAAAAGGTACCCATCCAGAGATACATCCGCTACACCGCCGAAGAGCTGGCCGCGCAGGAAGAAGAACGCAAAAAGCAGGAAGCAAAGGACAAGCTGCCGGAGACGGTGGCGGCGCTGAATGCCGCTCTTGCCGACGCAGACGCTTTGAACCTTGACCAGGACTACCGCCTAACTCTTTTGGAGCTGGGCGTGACCGATGATGAAACCACCGCATAAACAGAAAGGAATGACTACTATGGCACTTTATAACACCTGCAAGCGCATGATCGAGCGCGGCCAGACCGCCGGTATGGAAAAGAAGCTGGATATCTTCTACGCCGCCGCCAAGCTGACCGATGAACAGTACGCAGAACTGACCGAGATGCTGACCGAAAAGACCAGCGCCTGACCGGGCCGTGAAAGGACGTGATACATATGGCGATCAAACAGTATAGCCTGAAGAAGGACGGCGCAGCGCAGCTCTCCCCCGCGTTCCGCGTGCGGGAGTTCCGCTGCCGCGACGGCACCGACACCATCCTCATTGACGAGGGCCTTGTGGTGCTGCTGCAGTGCATCCGGGAGCACTTCGGCAAGCCCGTGACCATCACCAGCGGCTACCGCACCGCCAGCCACAACGCAAAGGTGGGCGGCTCTAAATCCAGCCAGCACCTGCTGGGCCGGGCCGCTGACATTCAGGTGCAGGACACCGACCCGCTGGCTGTGGCCGCCTACGCCGAAAGCCTGATGCCCGGCTGGGGCGGCGTGGGCCGCTACCCGGTCAAGGCAGGCCGGGCAAAGGGCTGGGTGCACGTGGACACCCGTCCGAACAAGAGCCGGTGGACGTTGTGAGGGGGACAACATGGCAAGTTACCTGATTTCTGATGCACCTTATGCATCGTGGCTCTCCGAGGTATTAGCTACACTGGAAGAGCACAAAATCAGTCAGCTCGCGATAGCTGCACCTTTGCCCACAGGTGAAGTGTTCACCGGCTATTTCGGTATGGACACGATGGACAAGGCGCTAATCGCAACGAACATTCAGGCCGACGCTACCATGGATGTGGTCTGTGCCAACGGCCAGCGCATCCAACAGGCGTGGGAAGATAACATTGAAGATTCGGAGGATTGATACCAATGCAGCAGATTTTCTCGTACATCTCCGCGCACTGGATGGAGGGATCCATCTGGCTGCTGGGTCTTGGCTGGGGCTACCTCGTAAAGAAAGTAACCGAGTACAAGACCATCAAGGACGGCCTGCTGGCCATCATGCATGACCGGCTGTATCAGGTGTGCACCTACTACATCCAGCAGGGCTGGATCGATGCCAGCGGCCTGAAGAACCTCGAATACTTATACCAAAGTTACCACGCGCTGGGCGGCAATGGCACCGGCACCGAGCTTTATAACCGGGCCAAGGCGCTGCCCATCCGCGATTAAATGCAAGCCCGGCGCTGCCGGGAGAAAGGACCTGACTATGACCGCACACACCTACAACGCACCCACCATCTCCGCAGGCACCATTGCCCGCACCGCCTGCCTGCTGCTGGCTCTGACCAATCAGGTGCTGTCTGCACTGGGCAAGCCCGTGCTGCCCATCGAGAGCCAGACCGTGGAGCAGCTGGTCACCGCTGGTATCACCACCGTGGCCGCGCTGGTCGCGTGGTGGAAGAACAACAGCTTCACCCCTGCAGCCCTTCAGGCAGACCAGACCTACGACAAGCTGAAGGCACAGGGAAAGTAAGCTGCCCAGCCAAAAACAGCCATACATAGCAGCAGCCCCGGGGAGCCTGACGGTTCCTCGGGGCTGTTTTTGTTTGGCGTGTTTCGACGCTTTACGACGTATATCGACGTAATTGGTAAATTTTAAGTATTTTTCGGTTAGAGTTGACGCATAGAAAGGATGTGTCAACTATGATCGTTTCCGAATTGTCCACTCAAGTCAATGATCTGCTGCGCCCGATGGGCATTACACGTAACCTGAGCGCCTACAGTATCCTGTGCCAGTGTCTTGAGCTGGTCTGTGAGCAGGAAGACCGCCTGCAGGCCGTGGAGAAAGATATCTATACCCCTATAGCCGACCGCAGAAGGTGTGAGCCAAAAGCGATTCAAAGTGCTGTCCGCCGGGCAGCTAAAGGTGCATGGCTCACAAACCCGGAGTATGTGCAGCAGCTGGCAGGCTATCCGCTGACCGGTGCGCCCAGCGCGGTACAGTTCATTGAAATGCTGTATAATGCGCTGGTGAGAGCAGCCTGAAAACTCAATAGTGTTACCAAAAACGTTACCATGATAAAGAAAAGAACGCCAATTCCTAACGAAATGGCGTTCTTTTTTCATGGTGGAGGCGATGGGAGTCGAACCCATGTCCGAAAAGAGTTCAGTGTAGGTATCTCCGGGTGCAGGCGATCTACAACATTCCCGCCGCGCCACGCCGATCGTCAGGCTAGCGCATTGGTAGCTTCATGAGTTCCTGCCGGTCCGCAAAGCTTAAGTCCGTTCAGGTGCTGTGTCTAAAGGACGCCCCGGCCCCACACGACACAAGAGTGGGCGGAACGCGCAGCACTCAGGCTGCGAGCAACTGAGAATTGTTATTGTCAGTTAATTTTTTTGGAGGAGTTATAGAGCAGTTCCCCCACTGCTACCCGCTGCCCAGACCTCACTCTCCCCGTCGAAACCTTTACGCCCCCTTATAAAGCACACCTTGCGGTGTGCAGAAAGCTTTGAAAAAGTTCCGCTTCAGGAAGCGGTCTGAAAAAATCAATAGTATTTGCCGTTGGACTTCATGGCACGGTCAATGGAACGCTTTGCATCGCGCTGGGCGGCATCGGCACGCTTATCGTAGAGCTTTTTGCCTTTGCAAAGGCCCACTTCCATTTTCACACGACCATGCTTGAAATAGAGCGAAAGCGGCACAAGGGTATATCCCTGCAGCTTGCACTGCTGATGCAGCCGCCGGATCTCACTTTTGTGTGCCAGCAGGCGCCGGACGCGCATCGGATCCTGATTGAACATGTTTCCGTGGTCGTAGGGACTGATATGCATTCCCTTTACCAGCAGTTCACCATCCTCAATATCGACCCAGCTGTCCTTCAGGTTGACCCCTCCGGCACGCAGGCTCTTGACCTCCGTACCTTTCAGTTCAACGCCGGTTTCCAGCGCTTCCAGAACGAAGTATTCATGGCGCGCTTCACGGTTTGTGGCAATGGTTTTTGTTGCCGGACGCTCCTTAGTGGGTGCCATTCCGCGCGCCTCCTTTCTCCATTGTGGTTTGTTGTATCAGTATACCATTTTTTTATGGTTTTGCAAGGGCTGTTTTTGAAGAAACTGTAAATTTTTCCCAATTCACAGCTCACCACGGCCAGAAAGTGCACGGTACAAAGTGGTTTCGTCAGTGTATTCCAGGCTTGCACCCACCGGCAGACCGTAGGCCAGACGTGTGGTCTTGATGCCCAGAGGCTTGATAAGCTTTGCCAGATACATGGCGGTGGCTTCACCCTCCACCGTGGGGTTCATGGCCATGATGACCTCTTTCACCTTGCCGTCGCCCAGGCGGGCCAGAAGTTCCTTGACGCACAGCTGTTCGGCAGTAATGCCGTCCATCGGGCTGAGCAGGCCGTGCAGCACATGGTACAAGCCGTGATACTCCCTTGTGCGTTCAAACGCCTGCACATCGCGGGGCGTTTCCACCACGCAGATCACAGAAGGATCGCGTTTTGCACTGGCACAGATGGGGCAGATATCCGCTTCTGTATAATTCTGGCAGATACGGCAGCGATGGAGCTTGGTGTGGGCACCCTGAATGGCTCCCGCCAGTGCGGCGGCATCTTCGTCCGACATGCTCAGCACCTGATACGCCATGCGGGTAGCGCCCTTGCGCCCGATCCCCGGAAACTTGCTGAATTCTTCGATCAGCTTTTCCAGCGGGGCAGCAGTATAGCCCATGTTCTTCCCTCCTGCCGGATCAGAGACCGGGGATGTTCATGCCGCCGGTCAGCTTGCCCATTTCAGCTTCGGCAGTTTCGTCCACCTGCTTGACGGTTGCGTTGATGGCAGCAGCCACCATATCTTCCAGCATTTCAACATCATCCGGGTCCACAGCCTCGGGCTTGATGGTGATGGACAGCACTTCGTGCTTGCCGTTCATCTTAACAGTGACCATCTCACCGGCAGCGCTGCCGGTGTACTCGGCAGCTTCCAGCTCGGCCTGTTTGGCTTTCATATCTTCCTGCATCTTCTGTGCCTGACGCATGAGGGCGTTCATATCGGGGCGGCCAAAGCCTGCGGGCATTCTTGCTTTCATAATCGTTTCTCCTTATTGATGCAATGTATTTTTATGATCTCGTTTTCCTTGCGGAATCCTCAATGGACACATCCAACCCCAGCTTTTCCAGTGCATGAAGCGACTGCTCTGCGTTGGAGACCGTTTTGCCAGCGCTCTTTGGTTCATAGGGACCAATGGGCACCGCCGTACCGGACACATCCTTGATCAGCTTTTTGATCAGGCGCTGGCTGTCCTTGTTGGCGCGGATAAAATCGCGGAAGGTCTTGCCTCCGTCGATCAGCACGCGGGTGCCATCAAAGTAAGCCTTGGACTTGCGCAGATAGGTGTAGAGCATGGGATCTTTTTCCTGCAGCTGCTGTACCACCTGCGGCCAGTACGGACACAGCGCAGTCCCTTCCTGCCCGGCATCCTGCGGCTTTTCCGGCACAGGCTTTGCAGCGGGCGTGGGTGCAGGTTTGGGCGGTTCTGGCTGCGGAACAGGTTCCAACTCTGCCGGCATGGGTGCAGCTGGCTGTGCGGCCTGCGCGGCAGGCTCGTCCCAAGGCAGCATTCCGGCCTGCTGCACGGGCGGTTCCTCCGGCAGCGGCGGCAGCTCTTCGGTCTGGACGGGTGAAGTCTGCTCTACAGATATTTCCGACGGCACGGAAGGTTCTGCCTTTACAGGTTTCGGTTCCGCCGCAGGCTGCACCACAGGAACGGACGGTATTGGCGGCTGGGGAGTCGGAGCGCTTGCAAAGGGCTGCACAGCAGTTGCCGAGGCAAACGGCTGCGGCGCTGCGGGTTGAGCTGCAGCACGGACAGGCGCGGCCTGCACAGGAACTGCCTGCGGCTGCTGGGGCGGTTCAGATAAGCCAAATAGTGCAAGTTCCAGCTCGATCCGCTGGTCGCTGCCGCGGGTCATATGTTCCAGCGCACTGCCCAGCGCACGGATGGCACGAATGGCCTCCCGCTGGCCAAGCTGCGGGCCTTTTTCCAGATACAAAGCCTCCTCCTCCGGCGAAACGCCGGACAGAAGGCTCTGCCCGCCCGGCAATGCTGCCAGCATCAAAGCACGATAATGCGCGATCAATTCCTCTGTCAGACGCTTGACATCCACAGACTGCTGGCGAAGCTGTGCCAGCTGGGCCAGTGCTGTGGCACCGTCCTGCGCTTCCAGTGCGTCCGAAATGCGGAACAGATAACTGCGGTCGGTCACACCTGCCATGCGGCGCACCACATCGGCATCGATTTTCGCCGTAACGCCTGCGCAGGTATCCAGAATGGACAACGCATCGCGCAGTGCACCGTCGGCCAGACGGGCGATCAGTTCCGCACCGTCCGGCGAAAGCTCCAGCTTTTCCTCACCTGCAATATATTCCACCCGGCGGGCGATATCCTCCGGCCCGATGCGGGTAAAATCGTACCGCTGGCAGCGGGAAAGAATGGTGGCGGGCACCTTCTGGATCTCAGTGGTTGCCAGAATAAAGATGACGTGGGCAGGCGGTTCTTCCAGCGTTTTGAGCAGCGCATTGAATGCCGCTGTGGACAGCATGTGCACCTCATCGATGATGTATACCTTATATTTACAGGCGCTGGGAGTGTAAGCTGTTTCGTCGCGCAGGTCGCGGATATCGTCCACACCGTTGTTGGAAGCCGCATCCATCTCCACCACGTCCAGAATGCTGCCGTTATCGATGCCCTTGCAGATCTCACACTCGCCGCAGGGGTCTCCATTGACCGGATGCAGGCAGTTGACTGCCTTTGCAAAGATCTTGGCGCAGGTGGTTTTGCCGGTGCCGCGCACGCCGGTAAACAGGTAGGCATGGCCCACACGGTTTGCCGTGATCTGGTTTTTCAGCGCAGTAACAATGGCCCGTTGGCCTACCACATCCTCAAAACGCTGCGGTCTCCATTTGCGGTACAAGGCACGGTACATGGTTTTCTCCCCTTTCCTGCAAAATAAAAAGGACAGCGCTGACGGGGTTTTGTCCCCGCCTTGCGTAACTCGGCATACGGATGCAGGCTTACTGAAACGCACGAACGCACTGCTTAAGGCTGCTTGGTTCCCCACCTGACCTGGTTCACAGCGAATCCATCGTACAGGACCCGCATCCGTATGCCGAACCACGCAGCAGGCGCTGTCCGACACATCCTTCTGAATGCCAGAATATTGTACCATAAACGCAGGCAGATTGCAAGGGGTGGGAGGTATCATTTCACGGTCCACGCATGAAACGATCAAATAGGATAGCCCAAAGTCAGAAAATGTGATGTTCTCTAAAATCCAAAAAGCGCAGTACATTCTCTGCGCTTTCGCGTTTTGTACTGCGCTTTGCTTTTATCCTATTATTTTAACGGCATTGATTTTGCAACAGCCTTTTTTTCTTACAATGCCACATCCAGTGCCATCATCAGCGCAAATCCCAGCACGATGCTTACAACACCGACAGGCTCGTCGCCCTCCACGGCCTGCGGGATCATCTCCTGTGCGGTCACGCACACCATGCAGCCCGCCGCCGCGCTGAGCAGCCACGGCAGCGCAGTACTGACCCATTCGGCCAGGGCAAAGGCAAGCAATGCCCCCAACGGCTCTACCAGCCCGGAAGCCGCTCCCGCAAAAAACGCCTGACTGCGGGTGCGGCCGTTATGGGCCAGCGGCAGGCTGACTGCTGCACCTTCCGGGATATTCTGCAGGCCGATGCCAAGGCTCAGCGCCAGTGCACCGCTGATGGCATCCGGCTCCCCGGTCAATGCCAGTGCAGCGGCAAGGCCCGCCACCATACCCTCGGGCAGGTTGTGCAATGTCACAGCCAGCACCATACGTCCGCCGTGCCCGGTCCCGCCTGCCAGCAGCTGCCCGGCAAACTGTTCCACCTGCAAAAGGCCCACTGCGCCAAGCACAAGCCCCACTGCCGATGGGATCCATGCCGGAAGCGGCAAAGTCTGTCCGCGCTGGATAGCAGGCAGCAGCAGGCTCCACACACTGGCTGCCAGCATGATGCCCGCTGCCATGCCGCACAGGATGCGCTGCGTGCAGGGCCGCGACCGCCGCCGCAGCAAAAACACGCCTGCTGCCCCCAGTGTAGTGCACGCCGCCGGGAACAGCAGCACCCACGCAGTGAAAACGATCTGGTTCACGATACATTCCCCCTTTGCCCGGTGTATGTGCGCCGAAGCAAAAAGGTGCAGAAAAGCCCGTCACACAAAATACAGTGTGATGGGCTTTTCTGTCAGAATGCGATGGCATCTTCTTCGCTGCCAAAGGGCAGACCCGTAGCCGGATCGACCGGCGGCAGGCCAGTCTGCCCCATATCCGCCGCCTTTACGCTGCATACCACCGCATTGGCAAGCACATACTTCACCTTTGCGGTGGCAGCAGCGCCGATCTTATCATAGATGCGGCCTGCGCTGTAACAGTCGCCCAGCACGGTGTGAGTGCTGTTGGCCACATAACCCACCTTGCCCAGACCCGGCAGTTCTGCGCGGATGGCTTCGTGGTCAAAGTCATTCTCCGGCTCTTTGACCAGTTTTACCTTCTGGCCTACTGTAAACGGCTGAGTGCCGAAGCGGTAGTTGAGTCCGGTCAATGTAACATAGTACTTCATCTTTATTTCCTCCAAAACACATGTTTTATTTTCAGGGAGCCCGTTCATCCCCTGCTGTGTCTGTATTATCCACTTTTTATGTCCAATAAAAATCACTTTCAAATAGCACTTGTCATTTTTTTGATATTTTTGTTCAGGTTCGCTGCACAAAGTTTACCATCTTTTCTTTCTCCGCAGGTCAACTGTCAGGTGACAAATGGTTCTTTTCCGTTTCCGGAGCCGCATCATCCTCACTTTTGCATTTCTTTATTTCTCTTTAAGAAACATGCATTCCCGTCTTGATTTAAGTGAACAAACAATGAAAGAAATTACAAAGTGATTACAACGCGGTAAAAAATTCTTTCCTGAGTCTCCCTGTGCTTCGATCAGTTTAACAAAAACTCTTTGACTTTTAGCGATAAATTATAACAAAATCGTAGATTATCATTGAAATCTCACTTCTTAGCCAAAAAAACTCTTGATTTTTTCGCAAAAAAGACTAGAATATCCACTTGCAGAAAGGCACTTCCTGTAGGGCCTTCTGCAAAATACATTTGCGTATGGCAAGGAGATTTTAGATATGAAACTCAAGAATGTTTGTGTTGCTGTTGTTGCTCTGGCTCTGGCTGTTGGCATGACCGCTTGCGGCGGTTCTGCTTCCTCCACTGCTGCATCCTCTTCCGAGGCTGCTTCTACCAGCACTTCTGTTGCTGCTGAGGCCGAGGAGAGCGCTTCTTCCGCTGTTGCAGAGGAGAACGGTTCTTCTTCTGAGGCTGCTTCCAGCGAGGCCGCTTCTTCTGAGGCCGCTTCTTCTGAGGCTGCTTCCAGCGAAGTTGCTTCTTCTGTTGCCGCTTGATCGCACAGCGCCTAAATTCCAATAAAAGCTGAAGCCGGGCACAGGGAGCCATGAGTTTTCCTGTGCCCGGCTTTTTACAACAAAACGCACCGGATCGTTCAACGAGAACCACCCGGCGCGTTATTTTTTATGCTCCCCAGAACAGGATGCCCAGCCCTGCGGAAATCAGGATCATGAGAATGGGGGATGGTGCCTTGCCGTTCCTTTTGCGGCACAGCAGATGCAGCGCCCACAAAAGTACAAACACTGCAATGGAGCGCGCATCCGGTACAAAGTCGGTGCTGCGGCCCGCAAAGCCCAGCAGTGTGGAAAGTGCCATATTGATTGCCGTTGCAAGGATCATCGCCACCACACAGGGACGAACGCCGCCAAGAACTGCGTTGACTCCCGCATACTTCATCAGGTTCTGCAGCACCGATGCAACGAGCAGGATAATGACAAAAGACGGCAGCACCACACCCAGCGTGGCGCACAGCGCGCCCCAGAAGCCGCCCTGTGAAGAACCAATGAAGGTGGCCATATTGATGGCCAGCGGGCCGGGTGTGGACTCTGACACCGCAATAAAGCTGAGGAATTCGCCTTCCGTCAGCCAGCCGTGTCCTAAGACCGTTTCCCGCACCAGCGAGATCATCCCGTAGCCGCCGCCGAAGGACAACGCACCGATCATGAGGAAATTCCAGAAAAGTTCTACATAGATCACGGCTTCTTCTCCCCCTTCCGCAGCTGCTGTACTGCATACACCAGCAGCCCGGCCGCACCGCTGAACAGGATGTAAAAAATGGAAGAGAAGGACACTGCTGCAATGGAACAGCCCACCATCGCTGCCGCAACCGTGGTCAGGATGACAATATTGAAGACGCTGTGTTCCAGCTGCTTCAGCATCCTCAGTCCGGCGGAAAGGATCAGATAGATCACACACACCTGAATGCCGTGGAACGCACTTGCCACCACCGAAAGGCGGAGGAACTGGTCAAAGAACAGCGAGATCAGATAAATGACCGCGAAGGACGGGAGACACACCGCCACCGTGGACGCTGCCGCACCTGCCGTACCCTCGATTTTGTAGCCGATATAGGTGGCACTGTTCACCGCCACCGGGCCGGGCGTAGACTCCGCAATTGCCACCATGTCCAGAAATTCTTCTTTTGTCACCCACTTTTTCTCTTCCACAAATTCATTCTGCAGCAAAGCCACCATGGCATAACCGCCGCCAAACGTGAACGCACCAATTTTGAAAAACGTCCAGAAAAGCTCCTTTGTTTTCGACATAGCCTTCTCCTTTCTTGCGCCTTATTATATCATTTTTTGTTTTGATATGATATACTTTAATGGAATATGCTGTTTTCTTTGGAAAAAGCAGAAAAAGGAGTTTAGGATATGAAAACAAAATTTGGTATCGTAGGCTGCGGATTTCTGGGCAACATTGTGGCCGATGCATGGAAGAACGGTCTGCTACCGGACTATGAGCTGGTGGGCGTGACCAGCCGCACCCGTGCTTCGGCGGAAAAGACTGCCGAAACGGTGGGCTGTGCCGTGTGTGACGATGTGGATGCCCTGCTGGCGCTGGAGCCGGAGTACATCGTGGAGACCGCTTCGGTGGAGGCTGTGCGCGCCATGGCTGTGCCTGTACTGAAAAAAGGCGTGAATCTGGTCATTATTTCCATTGGTGCCTTTGCGGACCTTGATTTTTACGAGCAGGTCAAGGCCGCTGCCGTGGAGGGCGGTGCCAAGGTGCATCTGGCAAGCGGTGCCATTGGCGGCTTTGATGTGCTGCAGACCGTCACCCTGATGGCCGAGGCGCAGAAGCTGGCCGAGACGGCAGGCATTGAGACCCACACCGGAGCCAAGGGCTTCCGCAACACGCCGGTATGGGCCGACCACCTGCTGACCGATACCGAAAAGACCACTGTGTTCACCGGCAATGCCAAGCAGGCCATTGCCACCTTCCCCCGCCGCGTGAATGTGGCTGTTGCCACCTCGCTGGCCACCACCGGCCCGGAGATCACCGGCGTGACCATGCACTCGGTACCCGGCTGGGTGGGCGACGACCACTGCATCACCGCCGAGATCGAGGGCGTGAAGGCCGTGGTGGATATCTGCTCTTCCACCAGCGCCATTGCCGGTTGGAGCGTAGTTGCCCTGCTGCGCAACCTCTCCTCCCCCGTATGCTTCTATTAAAGGAGGGCTTTGCAGATGTTCAACAAACTGGTAGCCATTGAGCCGGTCAGCCTGATTCCTTCCGCCGAGGAAGCGCTGCATCAGTACGCAAAAGAAGTGGTGCTGTACCGCGATATCCCGGCCAGCGATGACCAGATCGTGCAGCGCATCGGAGATGCAGATGCCGTACTTCTGAGCTACACCTCCCGCATGGGCAAAAACGTGATCGAGCGCTGCCCGAATATCCGTTACATCGGCATGTGCTGCAGCCTGTATTCTGAGGAAAGCGCCAATGTGGATATCGCCTACGCCCGCACCCGCGGCATCAAAGTGCTGGGCATCCGGGACTACGGCGACCGCGGCGTTGTGGAGTACGTTCTGCATGAGCTCACCGGCATCCTGCACGGTTTTGGGATGCCCATGCTGCGGGACGAGCCGGTGGAGATCACCGGGCTGAAGGCAGGCATCATCGGGCTGGGTGTGTCCGGCAAAATGATCGCCGACGCGCTGCAGTTCATGGGTGCCGACATTGCCTATTACAGCCGCACCCGCAAGCCGGATGCCGAAGCTGTGGGCATGGCCTATAAGCCGCTGGCACAGCTGCTGACCGAGAGCGAGGTGGTGTTCACCTGCCTGAACAAGAACGTACTGCTGTTGGGCAAGGACGAATTTGCACAGCTGGGCGCAGGCAAGGTGCTGTTCAACACCTCCATCGGCCCGGGCTTTGACTCTGCTGCTCTGGAACAGTGGCTTGCTCTGCCGGGCACCCACTTCTTCTGTGACACCCGTGCCGCTGCCGGCCCAGTGGGCGAAGACTTCTTTGCCCGTGAGAATGTGCATTGCGCGAATGTTTCTGCCGGACGCACCAAGCAGGCTTTTGTGCTGCTGAGCCAGAAGGTGCTGGCAAATATCCGCACTGCACTGGGAGAATGATATAAAAAGGAAACGCTTCCCGGCCGGGGAAGCGTTTCCTTTTAGGCTTTATTTAAAATTGTTGTGATCTCTTCCAGATTCGCCGCAAATCGGATGCCCTGCTGGCGCTGCGGCGTGGAAAGGCCTTTCTCGATCATTTTGGCAAGCAGTGCTTTCAGGCTGTCGTAGTAGCCGTTCAGATCATACAGGATGCAGGGCGCGTCCAACTGGCCCAGCGAGACCTTGGACATTACCTCTGCGATCTCTTCCAGCGTGCCGGTACCGCCGGGGAATGCGATGAAGGCATCGCCCAGCTCGATCATCTTCGTCTTGCGCTCGGTCATGTCCTTGGTGACGATCAGCTCGGTCAGGCCATCGTGCTGCAGCTCCTGCTGCACAAAGAACTGCGGTTCCACACCGGTCACCGTGCCGCCTGCGTCCAGCGCGCTCTGGGCAAGCTGACCCATCAGGCCGCTGCGGGAGCCGCCGTACACAAGGCGGTGCCCGTTTGCGCCGATCCAGCTGCCCAGTTCCCGGACAGCTTCCGCCAGCGCAGGATCATTGCCCGCATTTGCTCCAAGATAGACCGTGATGTTCATGGTATTTCCCCCTTTGTTTTTTCCATTTTACCACGCAGCGGGCCGATTGAAAAGGGCCATCCCCTTGCAAATGCAGCGGCACTGTGGTATTCTTGAACGCAGAAAAAGGGAGCCTGCAAAAGCAGGCTGAGAGTGGGCTGTTTGCCCAGACCTGTGACCTGATTTGGACAATGCCAACGTAGGGAGATACTGCTGCTTCAAAGTGCGGAGGTGCCTCCTTGCGGGCATTTCCGCATTTTTTGCAAAGGAAGTTGTAACCATGAAAACTGCATTGACGATTGCCGGCAGCGATTCCAGCGGCGGTGCTGGCATCCAGGCCGATATCAAAACCATGACTGCAAACGGCGTGTACGCCATGAGCGCTATTACCGCACTGACTGCCCAGAACACCACAGGTGTGACCGGCATTTTTGAAGCCACGCCCGAATTTCTGGCACAGGAGATCGATGCCATTTTTACCGACATCTACCCGGATGCCGTCAAAATCGGCATGGTATCCTCGGCAGAGCTGATCGGTGTGATCGCCGAAAAGCTGCACACCTACGGCGCAAAGCATATCGTGGTGGACCCGGTGATGGTTGCCACCTCCGGCTCCAAGCTGCTGCGGGACGATGCCGTGCAGGCACTGACCGAAAAGCTGCTGCCCATGGCAGAGGTGGTCACCCCCAACATTCCGGAGGCTGAGATCCTTTCCGGCATGAAGATCACCGATGCGGCCGGAATGGAGGCCGCTGCAAAGCTGATCAGCGAGAAATACCACTGTGCCGTGCTGTGCAAGGGCGGCCACCAGATCAACGATGCCGACGACCTTCTGTGGCGGGACGGCTGCGGCAAATGGTTCCGCGGCAAGCGCATTGCAAACCCCAATACCCACGGCACCGGCTGCACCCTATCCAGCGCCATTGCGTCCAATCTGGCAAAGGGCTATGATCTGGATGCATCGGTGGAGCGCGCAAAGGCCTACATTTCCGGCTGTCTTTCTGCCATGCTGGATCTGGGCCACGGCTCCGGCCCGATGGACCATATGTTTGCACTGAAGGGAGAGTTTGTGGGTGAGTGAGCAGACCTTTGTGCAGCAGCTGGTGCAGGAAAGCCTGCCCGTGTGGGAGAAATGCCTGCACTCAGAATTTCTGGAAAGACTTGCGGATGGCACACTGGATGAAGCCTGCTTCAAGGGCTACATCGTGGAGGACAGTCTTTACCTGCGGGAATATGCCAAGGTGTTTGCCTGGGGTATGACCAAGGCAAAGGATATGCAGACCATCCGCACCTACTATTCCCTGCTTTCCTTCGTGAATGAGAGCGAGGATGCAGCCCGCCTGCACTATCTCAAGCACTTTGGACTGACCGATGAAGGCATCCAGAGCCTGCCGCTGCGGCCGGAGAACCGTGCCTATGTGGACTCTATGATCGAAGCCGCCAAAAACGGCGAGGGCGCAGCCGAGTGCATGATGGCCTGCCTGCCCTGTATGCTGAGCTATGGCTGGATCTTCCAGAAACTGCTGGAAGAAAAGCCTTCCGTGCAGGATACCCTTTATGGTGCACTGGTGGTGGACTATGCTGACAAGGGCTATGAGGCGGCCTGCCGCGACTGGGCCGCGTTTGCAGAAAAAGTCTGCGAAGGCCTGAGCGACGAGCGCTTTGCCCGCTGCCGCGAGATCTTCCATGCCTGCTCGGAGCACGAGCTGAACTTCTGGGCCATGGCAGCTTCCCCGCGCAGTGACCTGTAATTTTTCCTAAAATATAAAATGCACCCGGCCTGTGGGCAGAACCGCAGCAACCGGGTGCATTTGTTTTGTTCAGGGTTTCGTGGCCGCAACCACAGGCATGAGCCTTAGTGCCGGAAACAAGGGAACCCTAAAACAAAAACTCCCCCGGCTCTTCTGCCGAGGGAGTGGAAAAGAAAAACGCCCCTAACAGAAGAACTCTCTTCTGTCAAGGACGAATAAAATTTGGCCTTTTATCCGCGGTGCCACCCTGACTTCATGGGCATGACTCCATGCACTTGGCGAGATGCCAACACATCCCCGGCAACTGACGTATGCCCTACGTTGCAGAATACTGTGCGGCGAAAGTTCTCCGCAGTTCCCTGCACCCTCAGCGGTCCATTTCGGGAAAATATAACGCAAAGTCACACTTTCCTTGACGAACTGTTTCCGGTCTGCTTCTCAGCTGCGCAGGCTCTCTGTACAGGCATGGTTCGCCGTTATCTCCGCTTCAACGGTTTAGTGTATTGAATTTGGCTATATTAAACCACGGATTTTTCGTTTGTCAATACCTGTTTGCAAATTTTTCAAAATCAGCCTATGTCCACAGTGGGTTCAGCGCTTCCGGCGGCTGTTCGTGCTGGAAAACTTCACCGCTTTTGCCGGCCTGCGGCGGCTGTGCAACGCACTGTAGTAGCCAAAGGCAGTGCCGCATAAGCCGCCCACAATGTGCATGAAGTTTGCTACATTGTCGTGCACAAAAATGATATCGTACACCTGCTGACCAAAGTACAGCGCTGCAACCAGCAGCATGGTGACCGGGATGCCGCCGGAGAAGCCCGCCAGCGACGAAAGCATGATAAGCATGAACACGATGCCGGACGCGCCCAGCAGCCCCGAACGTGGGAACAGCACGCATTGCAGCACGCCGGTGACCAGAGCGGTGAACACCATGCCGCACAAAAGCGGCTTGCTGCCGTACTTTTCTTCCATTGGCGGGCCAACAACGAGCAGCAGCAGCATGTTGTTCAGAAAGTGGTCCCAGCTGGCATGGCCCAGCACATGGCCGAACAGCCGGATGTAGAACAGCGGGTCCTTCAGCGAGGAGCGGTAGACACAGAACAGATGCATCGTCGTCCACCCGTCCGTCCACTGGTCGAGGAACAGCACCAGAAGTGACAGCAGGAAAAATGTGAGGATCACCGGGGAGTTGTACTGCAGTTCCAGTTTGAGTTTTACTTTTTTCATCCTCTTGTCTCCACCCAGTATTCGCCCATGCTCTGGCCGGGCTGGTTCGTCACTTCATCCTTGAGGTAATCGCCAAGGCCGCAGCTTTCCGGCTGCCATGCAAGGGCTGCTTCCACCGTGGGGTACTCCACCTCGGCATACCAGAACTCGGTGGGCTGGCCTTCGTCCACATGGTTCACTTCCAGCACAGAACCGTCCGGCAGGGTGTAGCTGCGGCGCAGCTTCGGGATGAGAGGTTTAGCGATAATCTTGTATTCCAGATCATCAAACAGTTCTTTGTCGATGCTGCGCTCGATCTCCTCACGGGCAAGGCCGCCCCCGGATTTGAAGCAGAGGATGTAGTCCGTTCTGCCGCCGGTGAGGGCTTCTTCCCGGATGCGCACAGTGGGCCGCACGCTGATATAGCCCTGCCGCATGGCAAATTCCTCCCTGAGGGGCAGCCCCTCCGGCCAGCCCTTCACCATCCATTTGCGTTCGATCTCCATAATGCATCCCTCTTTCATGCGGATTTTTGGCATTTCTTATTTATAATAACATGATTTTGTGCTATTATAAAGGGTAGATTTTTACTCCTTCAGTCTGCTTCGCAGCCAGCTCCCTCAGTGAGGGAGCCTACCCGCACGGTAAGCGTGTCGAGCGAACGCGGGACGAAGAGAGTTCGTTCATGATAAGGAGAACCATATGAAAGAACGCGCTTACCCTGTGTATACCGTCAACAAACACGCCGAAGGCCTGCTGGTGGGCGGGCACCCCTGGGTGTATGAGAACGACATCCTCAATTCCCCGGAAAATGAGCCGGAAAACGGCACGCTGGCCGATGTGGTCAGCACCAAGGGTTCCTACCTTGGCACCGGCTTTGTCTCGCTCAAAAGCAAGATCCGCGTGCGGCTGATCTCCCGCAATGCCAACGACACCTTTGATGCTGCGTTCTGGCGCCGCCGGGTGGAATATGCATGGAACTACCGCAAGACCGTGCTGGAGCCCGCCGACCTTTCTGCCTGCCGCGTCATTTTTGGCGAAGCCGACCAGTTCCCCGGGCTGACTGTGGACCGGTTCAGCAACATCCTCGTCACGCAGACCCTGAGCGTGGGCATGGAAAAGCTCAAGCCCATCCTCTTCCCCATTCTGGCAGAAGTCCTGCGCGCCGACGGCCAGACCATCGACGGCATCTACGAGCGCAACGATGAGGCTCTGCGCGCAAAGGAAGGTCTTGAGCAGAACAAAGGCTGGTTTGAGCTGCCCGGTGAGCCTCACCCGGCAAGCACCCAGACCGAGATCTGCGAGAACGGAGTTTACTATCATGTGGATTTCGAGAACGGCCAGAAGACCGGTTTCTTCCTTGATCAGAAGTACAACCGCCGGGCGGTGGCACGCCTTGCTGCAGGTCACACCGTGCTGGACTGCTTTACCCACACCGGCAGCTTTGCACTGAACGCCGCTGCGGGCGGCGCTGCCCGTGTGACCGCCGCCGACATCAGCGCCGAGGCCATTGCCATGGCGCAGCGCAATGCCCAGCGCAACGGTCTGACCAATATGGACTTTTTGTGCGAGGACACCTTTGAGCTGCTGCCCCGCTTGGAAAGAGAAGGACACCCCTACGATTTTATCATTCTGGACCCGCCGGCCTTTACCAAGGCGCGCCGCACTGTGGAGAACGCCATGCGCGGTTACAAGGAGATCAACTACCGTGCCATGAAGCTGCTGCCTCGCGGCGGCTATCTGGCAACTGCCAGCTGCTCCCACTTTGCCACCGAGGAGCTGTTCATCAAGATGCTGCGCGCCGCTGCAAAGGATGCGCACCGCCAGCTGCGGCAGATCGAGGTGAAACAGCAGGCACCGGATCATCCGATCCTGTGGGGTGTGCCGGAGACGAATTATCTGAAGTTCTTCCTCTTTCAGGTGATTTAACGATTTGAATACCCTCCGTTTCACTCTGGGTATCTTCAGCGGAAGTTTTATTTTTAATATTTGAGCTTCCGGAAAATCTGCGGATTTTCCGGAAGCTCTTTTTTCACAAAGCGGGGCCGTAACGGGCAATGGCACCGTATATTAAAAACACATTTTCACCAGAAGGGACCCCATCGGGTAAATGCATCTTTTTGCTGCGCTGCCTGAACCCTCTCAGTCAAAGCCTGACGGCTTTGCCAGCTCCCCCGAGGGGGGAGCTTTATGAGCAGGGACGGAAAACAACAATCTTTTCCGATGATGCATAAACTTACCCGGCAGCTGGATAAAAGCTCGCCCTTCGGGAGAGCTGGCATTGCGCAAGCAATGACTGAGAGGGTTTTTCCCATCGGGCGGAGAGGGTTCGCTCTCTTAAAAAGTCATACCAAGTGCGGATGCTCCAAAAATGCAGGAAGCTGTTTGTACAGAATCGTCAGATTTGTCAATTGCCTTTTTGGCCCGCCGGGGCTATAATCAAACCATAGACAGCAACGGCGCTGTGGGTCACCTCCTGACTCGCAGCGCCGTTGCTGTTAAGAAGTCTTTCGTGCTTTGGGGCCCGCTTTCCGGCAGCTCCGGGGCGGGAGCTGGGAAACATAAGATCAAGTAAGGAGTAGGATTTATGGCAGCAAATGTTATGGAGATCTACGGCAGCAAGGTGTTCAACGAGCACGTCATGAAGGAGCGTCTTCCCAGCGCTACCTACAAGAGCCTCGAGAAGACCCTGCACAGGGGCGCACCTCTGGACATCGAGGTGGCAAACGTCGTGGCCAGCGTCATGAAGCGCTGGGCCATGGAGCTGGGTGCCACCCACTACACCCACTGGTTCCAGCCGCTGACCGGCATCACCAGTGAGAAGCACGACGGCTTCGTCTCCCCCGTGGGCGACGGCACCGCCATCATGGAGTTCTCCGGCAAGGAGCTGGTGCGCGGCGAGCCCGACGCTTCCTCCTTCCCCTCCGGCGGCCTGCGCGCCACCTGCGAGGCCCGCGGCTACACCGCATGGGACCCCACCAGCTACGCCTTCGTCAAGGATGACGTGCTGTGCATCCCCACCGCCTTTGTCAGCTACACCGGCGAGACTCTGGATAAGAAGACCCCCCTGCTGCGCTCCATGAACGCCCTGTCCGGCCAGGCTATCCGCATCCTGAAGCTGTTCGGCAAGGATGTGGACTACGTTTCCACCACCGTGGGCCCGGAGCAGGAGTACTTCCTGATCAAGAAAGAGGACTACGAGGCCCGTCAGGACCTGATCCTCACCGGCCGCACCCTGTTCGGTGCTCCCTCTGCCAAGGGCCAGGAGCTGGAGGAGCACTACTTCGGCGTGATCCGCCCCGAGGTGTCCGCGTTCATGAAGGAACTGGACGAGGAGCTGTGGAAGCTGGGCGTGCCCGCCAAGACCAAGCACAACGAGGTAGCCCCCTGCCAGCATGAGCTGGCCCCCATCTACGATACCACCAACGTGGCCATCGACCACAACCTGCTGACCATGGAGATGATGAAGAAGATCGCCCCCAAGTACGGTCTGGTCTGCCTGCAGCATGAAAAGCCCTTTGAAGGCGTGAACGGCAGCGGCAAGCACAACAACTGGTCCCTGTCCACCACCGAGGAGAACCTGCTGGATCCCGGTGACACCCCCATGGAGAACCTGCAGTTCCTGGTGTTCCTGGCCGCCGTCATCAAGGCTGTGGACGAGTACGCCGACCTGCTGCGGACCTCTGTGGCCACTCCCGGCAACGATCACCGTCTGGGTGCCAACGAGGCACCTCCGGCTATCATTTCCATCTTCGTGGGTGAAGAGCTGGAAGCCGTCATCGATGCTATCGCATCCGATTCCCCCTATGCCGGCCCCGTCAAGATGAAGATGGACCTGGGCGTGGACGTGCTGCCCAAGTTCAGCAAGGACACCACCGACCGCAACCGCACCTCCCCCTTCGCCTTCACCGGCAACAAGTTCGAGTTCCGGATGCCCGGTTCTTCTCAGAACCTCAGCGACTGCGATACCATCCTGAACACCGCCGTGGCCAAGGAGCTGAAGGGCTACGCCGACGAGCTGGAGAGCGCTGAGGACTTTACCAGCGCCGTGATTGCTCTGGTCAAGCGCACCATCCGCGACCACCGCCGCGTCATCTTCAACGGCAACGGCTACACTGCCGAGTGGGAAGAAGAAGCCGCAAAGCGCGGTCTGCCCAACAAGAAGAACACCCCCGCTGCTCTGCCTGCCCTGATCGAGCCCAAGAACATTGCCCTGATGGAAGAGTTCGGCGTACTGACCAAGGTAGAGATGGAGAGCCGCTACGAGGTGGAGATGGAGCACTACTCCAAGATCATCAACATCGAGGCCCTGACCATGCTGGAAATGGCCCGCAAGCAGCTGCTGCCTGCCGTCAACTCCTACATGAGCGAGCTTGCCAATACCGCAGCATCCAAGCTGGCCGTCAGCGAGAACATCAGCGTGCGCAGTGAGACCAAGACCCTGACCAAGCTCTCTGCTGATGCCGATGCTATGAGCGACGCTGTCGATACCCTGCAGGATGCAGTGGATGCTTCCAAGGCATTGCCCACCGAGGCAGAAAAGGCCGTTGCTTTCCACGACAACGTGCTGCCTGCAATGGATGCTCTGCGTGCCGCTGCGGACGACGCCGAGACCATCTGCGGTGAGGATTATTGGCCTCTGCCCAGCTACAGCAAGATGCTCTACTACGTCTGATCTTTCATCAGCGTAACAGCAGAATAGCATCCGTAGGCTGCGGAATTTAAAATTGCCATTCTCCTTTTCCTATTTCTTACACCAGCCTAAAGACCTGCTCCCATTCTGAGGGCAGGCCTTTAGGCGTTTTATTTGAAAGGGAAACCATTATGAGCTATTCGACCCAACAGGACATCCTTGATTTTGTGGAGGACAACAACGTCAAATTTGTGCGCTTTGCCTTCTGCGATATTTTTGGCACTCAGAAGAACATTGCCGTGTTGGCAAACGATCTGCCCAAAGCTCTGGAAGACGGTGTCTGCTTCGACGGCAGTTCCATTGCCGGCTTTATGAAGGTGGAGGAAAGCGATCTTGTGCTGCGGCCGGATCTTTCCACCGTGACCATTCTCCCCTGGCGGCCTACCGAGGGCCGGGTGATGCAGTTTTTCTGTGATGTGGAAAAGCCGGACGGCCAGCCCTTTGGCGGCAACTGCCGCGGCTTTCTGCGCAGCGTGAATCGCAAATTCAAAAAGCTGGGCATCACTTGCAATGTGGGCGCAGAGTGTGAGTTCTACCTGTTCGAGAATGATGACCGGGGCCGCCCCACCCGTATCCCCATCGACTTTGGCGGCTACTTTGACGTGGCCCCGCTGGATGCAGGCGAGAACCTCCGCCGGGACATCTGCCTGACCATGGAGCAGATGGGCATGAGCCCTCAGCACAGCCATCACGAAAGCGGCAACGGCCAGAACGAGATCGACTGCCACCACGCAGGCCCCCTCAAGACCGCCGACAACGTGATGATGTTCAAGCAGATCGTGCGCGCTATTGCCACCCGCAGCGGCATCCATGCAAGCTTCCTGCCCAAGCCCCTGCCGGATCAGGCAGGCAGTGGTCTGCACATCAACCTGTCCCTTTACATGGATGGCCGCAACCTGTTTGAGGGCGACATTGCCCCGGACAGCATTGCAGGCAGCTTTATGGCCGGTGTGCTGGCCCACAGCCGGGAGCTGACCGTGTTCACCAACCCTCTGCCCAACAGCTATCAGCGCTTTGGCTGCGATGAAGCGCCCCGCTATGTGAGCTGGAGCCGCCAGAACCGCAGCCAGCTGGTGCGCATCCCGCAGGTAAAGGGCGACAACTGCCGCATGGAGCTGCGCAGCCCGGACCCTGCCTGCAACCCCTATCTGGCCATTGGTCTGGTTCTGGCTGCCGGATTGGACGGCATCGAGAACCGCATGGTGCTCTCTGCCCCCGTGAACAAGAATCTGTTCGACCCCTCCATGGCTGAGGGGCTCGGTCTTGAGACTCTGCCCACCAGTCTGGAAGAGGCCGTGCAGGCTGCGGAGGAGAGCGAATTTTTGCGCAGAGTGCTGCCCGAGCAGCTTGCCAGCCGCTACTTTACGGAAGAACTGAAGCGCTGCGAAGCACTGAAACACGCGTCCGACCCTGTTGAGTACGAGCGTACCCATTACTTCAACGCCATCTGACCCCTGCAAAAGAGAGTGTGTAGGAGAAAGGAGCGAAGGAAATGGGACGTGCACTGATCGTAAGTGCCGGTGCAAGCTCCAACGAGTATATCGCTGCACGGCTGACCGAAATGGGCTACAGCCGCCCGGTGATCATTCCCAGCGGGGCCGAAGCCCGGCGGCGCATGACGGAATCGGATTTTGAGCTGATCGTGGTCAACTCTCCCCTGCCCGATGAATTCGGGCATGAGGTGTGCATCAATGCTGTGGAAAAAACAGATGCCGGTGTCGTGTTTCTGGTCAAGGCCGCACAGGCTGAGCAGCTTTTGGGGCCTTTGAGTGAGCAGGGGGTATTGCTGCTGTCAAAGCCCTTCAGCACCGCCTTTTTTGTGCAGGCCATGCACATGGCGGCGGCAGGCAACCACCGCCTGCTGCGTGCCCGGCAGGAGAACGCCCGCTTACAGGAAAAGATCGCACAGGTGCGGCTGGTCAGCCGGGCAAAATGCTGCCTTGTGGAGCACGAGCACATGACCGAAGCCGAGGCACACCGCTACATAGAAAAACAGGCCATGGATACCCGTCGTGACCGCACAGAAATTGCACAGGAAGTCCTTGAAAATTATGAGGACATGGGTGTATAATATTGGATTGGGAAAAGTATCCTTGCTTTCACCGGCTCATTTTGGGAGAGGCTGAGAGCAAGGCCGTTCACCTGAAAGAATTCACAAAGGTTTATAAGGGAAAGAATTCAGAAAAACAAAAATAGAGGAGGAAATTCTATGGCAGAGAAACAAACCAAATTCATCTTTGTCACCGGCGGTGTCGTCTCCGGCCTTGGCAAGGGCATCACAGCCGCATCGCTGGGCCGTCTGCTCAAGTGCCGCGGTCTGAAGGTGGCCAGCCAGAAGCTGGACCCCTATGTGAATGTGGATCCCGGCACCATGAGCCCGCTGCAGCACGGTGAGGTGTTCGTGACCGACGATGGCACTGAGACCGATCTGGATCTGGGCCACTACGAGCGCTTTATCGACGAGAATCTGAACAAATACTCCAACCTGACCACCGGCAAGGTGTACTGGAACGTACTGAACAAGGAACGTCAGGGTGCATATCTGGGCCAGACCGTGCAGATCATTCCCCACATCACCAACGAGATCAAGAGCTACATCTACAATCTGGCCTCTTCCACCGAGGCTGACGTGGTCATTACCGAGATCGGCGGCACGACCGGTGATATTGAAAGCCAGCCCTTCCTCGAGGCCATCCGTCAGGTGGGTCTGGAGCAGGGCCGCGACAACTGCTGCTACATCCATGTGGTGCTGGTGCCTTACATTTCCGGCTCGGACGAGTACAAATCCAAGCCTGCACAGCACTCTGTGAAAGAGCTGCAGGGCATGGGCGTGAACCCGGACATCATCATCCTGCGCGCAGATGGCAGTGTGGGCGGCGACATCCGCCGCAAGATCAGCACTTTCTGCAATGTGAAGCCGGAGTGCGTGATCGAGAACCTGACCATGCCCAGCCTGTACCAGTGCCCGCTGATGCTGCACACCGGTGGTCTGGACGAGGTAGTGGTGCAGAAGCTCAAGCTGGATGTGCCCGCTGCCGACCTGACCGAGTGGAAGCAGGTGGTCAGCCGCATTGCTACCCGCAGCAAGACCTGCACCATCGCGCTGGTGGGCAAGTACGTCAAGCTCCACGACGCCTATCTCTCTGTGATGGAGAGCCTGTACCACGCAGGCTTCGAGAATGACAGCCAGGTGGAGATCAAGTGGGTGGAGAGCGAGGACCTGACCGACCAGGCCGCCTGCAAGGAAGCCTTTGCAGATGTGGACGGCATCATCGTACCCGGCGGCTTTGGCGACCGCGGCATTGAGGGCATGATCCAGGCTGCACAGTATGCCCGCGAGAACCATGTTCCCTACTTTGGCATCTGCCTTGGCATGCAGATCATGGTGATGGAGTTTGCCCGGGGCGTTTTGGGCTACAAGGATGCAAATTCCAGCGAATTCACCCCGGATGGCAAGCACAATGTGATCGCGCTGATGGCCGACCAGCAGGGCAACATTCCCAAGGGCGGCACCATGCGTCTGGGTAAATACCCCTGCAAGGTGATGCCCGGCACCAAGATGGCCGAGTGCTACGGCGAGGCCGAGATCTGGGAGCGCCACCGCCACCGCTACGAGTTCAACAACGAGTTCCGTCAGGAGATGCAGGACGCCGGTCTTGTTATTTCCGGCACCAGCCCCGACGGTCGTCTGGTAGAGACTGTAGAGCTGCCCGGCCGTGACTTCCATTTGGGCGCACAGTTCCACCCGGAGTTCAAGAGCCGTCCGAACCGTGCTCACCCGCTGTTCAAGGCATTCATTGCTGCGGCACTCAAGTTCCGCGCCAGCGAGCAGCGCAGCCTGCTGCACATGTAAACCATAAAAATAAGGTGCTGTCTGTGCGGACAGCACCTTATTTTTTACCCATATAATCCCTGATCCTGCAAGGCATTATTCATAGTGGTCATTTTCCAGATTACACACCACAAACCGCTCCACGATGTGGGCCATCCCGTGGAACATCTGTTCCGTAAGTTCCTTGCGGCGCTGCAGCTCCATCCGTTCCGCTTCCGCTTTTTGCAGAGAACTCCCGGTGTCTTTGTTCTATCCTTGATTTCCGATCAGCACCACGGCCACATCGTTGACATTCGTGCCGGTCGCGCCGGTGATGATGAGCCCATCCACCGCCTTGAGGGCATGGTAGGCATCGTTGTTCTGCAGCACATCGTACACGTTCAGCTGGTTCTGCGCCAGTGCCGCGGCCGTGCTGCCGTCCACATAGCCGCCCGCAGCATCGGTTGGGCCATCGGTGCCATCGCTGCCCACCGAAAAGACCGCTGCATCCAGCCCGGCGATCATTGGTGCTGCAGCAAGGGCCAGCTCCTGATTGCGCCCGCCCAGACCTGTTCCGGTCAGGTGGACGACCGTCTCACCGCCTGCAAGAAAGGCCAGCTTTTTGCCCTGCCCCGCGTGGGTGCGGGCTATGGAACCAAGGAAGCTGCCAGCCTCCCGCGCTTCACAGCAGAGCCTGTCGGTCAAGATCACCGGCTCATAGCCCCGCTCCCGGCAGGCGTTGGCTGCTGCGCTGCACAGCTCCCGCACGCTGCCGGTGATCTGCGTGGCAACACGGTCCAGCACCTTTGGAGTCTCCTGTGCCAGCAGAGCCTTAGCCTGTGCCGAAAGCTGCAGGTGATATTTTTCCGCAATGGCAAGGGCCTGTGCACAGGTGGAGGTATCCGGCACCGCCGGGCCGCTGGCGATCATATCCAGCGGGTCGCCCAGAATATCGCTGAGCACGATGCTGAACACCTGCGCGGGCGCACAGCTCTGTGCAAACCGCCCGCCCTTGACCCCGGACAGGCGCTTGCGAATGGTGTTCATTTCCACGATATCGGCCCCGCTGGCAAGCAGCTGGCCCGTGATCTGCTGCAGCTCTGCGCCGGGGATCAGCGGCTTCTCAAACAGTGCACTGCCGCCGCCGGACAGCAGAAACAGCACCGTATCCTCTGCCGTTAAGCCCTGCACCAGTTCCAGCGCTTTCCGGGTGGCGGCAAAGCCATTCTCATCCGGCACGGGGTGCCCGGCTTCGCAGCAGTCCACGCCGGGGATCGTGCCCTTCACGTGGCCGTATTTGGTCACGACCACGCCGCCATCCACCCGGCCAAGAAATTTCACCGCCGCATGGGCCATCTGCCATGCTGCCTTACCGGCAGCCACCAGCAGCACCCTGCCGCCCTGCGGCCGGAAATTTTTCAGCGCGCGGCGCACCGCTTCGTCCGGCAGAACAGCGTTCAGGCTGGCACGGATGATGGCATCTGCATCTCTGCGCAGTGTTTCGTTTTTCAGCATGTCGTTCTCCCCTTTTCCATCGCTTCTTGTCCGCGGACAAAAAACACCTGTACAGTCTCTTCCTATGCAGGAAAACGCCGTACAGGTGTTCTGATCTTTTTGCTTACTTTGCGCTTGCCGGAGCAACCTCAAAGTCGATCTTGCCCAGGTTCACATCCGCACGCACAATGGTGATCATCATGGTGTCGCCCAGACTCCAGTTCTTGCCGGAGACGGGGTCGGACAGGCGGATGCCCTCGGTGAGCATGGTGCCGGAGGGGGTCAGGCTGGAAGCCGGCACAAAGCCCTCCACGCCGTTCTCCAGCTCAATGAACAGGCCGCGCTGGGTCACGCCGGAAATGCGGCCCTCGTAGCACTCGCCCAGATGGCGGCGGGCATACTCGGCCTTGTAGCAGTCCTCGGCCTTGCGCTCGATCTGCATTGCAATGATCTCGCGCTCACTGGACTGCTTGCTTGCCTTCTCGGCAAAGTCGCTGTAGCGCAGCACCATGGTATCCTTATCCATGCCCTTGAGCTGGGCGGTCATGATGCGATGGATGGCCAGATCCGGGTAGCGGCGGATGGGGCTGGTGAAGTGAGCGTAGTCCTTCAGCACCAGACCGTAGTGGCCCTTGGGTTTTTCCTCATACACAGCCTTGGACATGCAGCGCAGCATACCGGTATTGATGATCTGCTCATACGGGCCGCCGCGCACACCTTCCAGAATTGCGCTCAGCTCCTTGGGGGTGGGCACATCCTTGGCAAAGTGATCGTTGATGCCGCAGGCCTGCAGCAGAGTGTGCAGACGCTCCAGCTTTTCAGCATTGGGTTCCTCGTGCACACGGTACACGAAGGGGATCTGCTTCACGCGGGCAAAGTGGGCAGCGCACTGGTTGGCCAGCAGCATGAACTCTTCGATCATAGCTTCGCTCTCGCCGGAGGTGCGCTTTTTCACATCGATGCAGTGGCCGTCCTCGTCGAGGATCAGCTTCACCTCGCCGCTCTCGATATCCATGCAGCCGCGCTCCTTGCGCAGGCGGGCACGGTGGCCGTACAGCTCCTTCATGGCGGGCAGCTGGCTGAGCACTTCATGGTACTTGCCCTTCAGCTCGTCGTCAGCACTGCCGGCCAGCAAGGCATTGATCTCGGAGTAAACGCCCTTGACGCGGCTGCGGATGATCGACTTGACAAAGCGGTAATCGATCAGGTTGCCATCCTTATCCAGATGCATCAGGCAGGAGAAGGCCAGACGCAGCACGCCCTCATTCAGGCTGCAGATGCCGTTGGAAAGCTGCTTGGGCAGCATGGGCACCACCTGATCGGCATAGTAGACGCTGGTTGCGCGGTTAAACGCTTCGTTGTCCAATTCGCTGCCGGGCTTGACATAGTTGGAAACATCTGCAATGTGGACACCCAGCTCAAAGCCGCCCTCCGGGGTCTTGGTCAGACTGATGGCATCATCGATGTCCTTAGTCTCAGCACTGTCAATGGTGAAAATGGGCAGGGCGCGCAGATCCATGCGGCCCTCGGTGTCCTTTTCAGAGACCTCAGCGTTCTCCAGCTTCTTGGCTTCCTCACGAACCTTATCCGGGAAGCGGCTGCGGATATCCTGCGCATAGAGCAGGGCCTTTGCGCAGCGCTTTGCTTCGTCCGAGCTGCCAAACCGCATGGCAACGCCCACGCGGTGATCTTCCTGCCGATTGCCGCGCTGCAGGATCTCCACGGCCACCTTGTCGCCGTCCTTTGCACCGCCCTCGCAGTCACGCATCATCTGCATGGAGATGGCCGGGCAGTCGTCCGGCACGAACTTCAGGCGGCCATCAATGCGGCGGGCCGTGCCCACCAGATCGTTCTTTTCTTCCAGAATGGCCAGGATCTCGCCTTCATCGCTGCCCTCCACACGGGGGTGCTCAAACTTTTCCACAAGCACCATGTCGCCAGGCATGGCACCGCGGGTAAAACGGCCCGGGATAAAGATATCGCTGGTGCCGTCCTCCAGCATGACAAAGGCAAAATTCTTGCCCAGTTTTACCACCTTGCACAGCAGAGCCTTGTCTGCACGGCCGGAGCGCACCGTAAAGAACACGCCCTGACGCTGGCAGATGACCGCCTCGTGCACCAGCTGATCCACAGCCTCCATCACCTTGCGGTCCGAGCCGCGGTCCCCGCCGAATTTGGATTTGAGGTCTTTGACGGTGCACGGCTGATTCTGGATCGCGTGCTCAATTTTATCGCGCATTGCCATAATATTTTTTCTCCTTGCTCTTCCATGGCCGCAGCCTCCAACGTGCCGCAGCGCTGCCAATCGTGGGCCAGTTGCCCCACCCTGCCCAGCGGTCAGACTGCCGCCGACATCCTATCATAACACAGAAAAACAGCCCCGTCCTTTACACGGGGCTGCACGAACCTTGTCAACCTGCCAGACGGCCTGCAAACAGACATGCCAGAATGGCAACCACAAAGAAAACAATACCTGCAATGCGGGTGGTCTTGGCCAGCATCTGATCAGCCGGGGTCAAACGGGCATTGTTTGCGCCGCCCATACTGCCGTTGATGGCACCGGAAAGGCCCTGACCGTGGGTGTGCTGCATGAGAGTGAGGAAAACGATGACGAGCGAAGCGATCAGCAGGATCACACCGCCAACAATTTCGATAACAGACATGGATTGAAACGCTCCTTTATTTTAATTCAACAAAAACTACGCAGAAATACAAATATATAGTAGCATAACAAGCGCAAAAAAGCAAGCAGAAACCGTGCATTTTTATGCCAGAAGGTCCAGCATTGCGCACAGCCGGGCAAAGATGGCGGCGCTGGAATGTTCCGTGCTCACCTGCCCGTCCTGCAGCACCACAATGGTGTAGCGCGGCTGCTGCGCCGGGTAAAACCCTGCGAACCACAAGTTTTTGCGTTCCGTGCCATCCGGTGTGAACTGCCCGGTCTGCGCGGTACCGGTCTTGCCGCCAGCCCCTTCTTCCAGCCAGGCAGCATCCTGTGCGGTGCCCTCTTCCACCACCTGCTGCAGCATTTTACGCAGGAGCGCTGCATTTTTCGCACTCATCACCCGCCTTGACTGCGGATGTGCAAGCGTTTCCAGCGGCGTACCGTCAGTTTCATCCACCGAGCCACACACAAAGAAAGGCGTGCGGTACATCCCGCCGGAAGCAATGGTGTTCATCATGGCGGCGATCTGTACCGGTGATGCCAGCAGACCGCCCTGCCCAAAGCTGAAATTTGCCAGCTGGCCGCTCTGGGCAAGCTCCCCGGCAGACGGCAGCTTTCCGGCATCGGCGTGCAGCGCACCTGCCACCGGCACCTCCTGCCCGAAGCCAAGCTGCCGAGACATCTGCAAAAGCGTCTCTGCCCCCAGCTGCTGCCCCAGCCGGATAAAATAGCCGTTGCAGCTTTTTTCCAGAGCCGCAGTCATGTCCACCGTTCCGTGCGGAACACCGCCTGCGCAGCGGAAGATCTGTCCATCCACCACCACAGCACCGGTGCATTCGCACTCCGGCAGGATGCCCTGCTCCAGCGCTGCCGCAGCCAGCACCGGCTTGAACACTGAACCCACAGCATAGCTTTCCAGTGCGCGGTTCAGGAACGGACTGTCCGGTGCATCCAGACTTGCGGCAAGGTCATCCGGGTCATAGCCCGGTACGCTGATGCTGGCGCGAACCGCAGCAGTGGCCGTGTCCAGAACCAGAATGCAGCCGCTGGTCATGGTGTCTGCGGCCACCGCTTCGGCGGCACGCTGCACCGGACGGGAGATCGTCAGCTGCACGCCCACCGCACTGCTGTCCTGCCGGGTGAGCTGCGGTGTTTCCCCGGCCCGCAGCCGTCCTTGTGCTGTGACCGCGCACACCAGCGTGTCATGCTCCTTTGTCCCGGCCAGCTGGCTGTCCAGCGCCTTTTCCAGCCCGGCAATGCCGCGGCCTTCTGCATCCAGATAGCCGATCAGATGCTGGCACAGCGGAACTTCTGCGCAGCGCCGTGCCGTTGCAAAGCAGCGTATGCCGCGCCCGGAAAGGTCGCGGTCCACTTCCAGCAGAAACGGTGCGGAGCGGTTGCGGTTCCGGTACAAAAGTGCCTGCCCGGCGCTGTCCGTAAATGCATACAGGCGTGTGTAGTTGTTTTCGCCCGGGAAGCAGAGGGCAAGATACCGCGTTTCCAGCCCGGTGAGAAGCAAGCCGCTGTGGTCGTAGAAGCTGCCCCGCCGGGCAGGCAGCGAGAGCCGGACCGTGCTCTGCGCTTCGGCCCGGGCAGCATAGGTATGGTTCTCTGCCAGAAAATACAGGCGGCACAAAACTACCGCAAACCCCAGCAGAACAGCTGCATACAACGCCAATACCCGTTTGCCGGACATCTGCTCACCCCTTTTTGATAGAGTGGGCTGCATCTGTGGTTTCTATACAAAAAGAGACGGGGTCTCCGAAGAGATCCCGTCTCCATAAGGTACTTATTGAGTAAGCAATTCCGCTTCATACGTCGAAAATCACAGGTTGCCGGCGATCTGTTCAAAGGCTCTTTCAACCGATTCAAAGCTGCTGTGCGTGTAGACATCCAGCGTCACACTGGCATTGGAGTGTCCCATCAGGTATTGCAGGCTTTTTACATCCAGCCCGGCCTGCTGAACATTGGTGCAGAAGGTGTGTCGCAGCACATGAGATGTAATGCGCGGAACAGGTTTGCCGTACGCCTTCTCAAACTTTTCCTGCACGCCACGCACGCTGCAATAAACAAACAGCGGCCCCGCAGACCTTTTTCAAAGTCTGCGGGGCCTTGTGCTGTGGGGCTATTTTACCTGCACGGTCATGGTTCGGTCACTGCCCGGTAGCCGCGGATGACGCGCCATTTGGCGACGCCCTTGTCCGGCTTAAAGCTGCCGTCGGCGCGGGCTTTCAGGTAGCCCTGCTCGATGGCCCACTGGGCGGCTTGGGCCAGCTCCGGGTCGGCTACGTCCGCAAAGGCGGGCAGAGTGGCCGGGGCCGGGCGGCCTGCGGTGTTCCAGAGGAGCATTGCCAGCTCGGCGCGGGTATGGGGCACGGCCACCCCTGCAGGCAGGAGCTGGTCAAGGATGAGCTCCGTGCCCACCTGATAGGCCACGACGCCCGCCGCGCCCACGACTGCGACGCCCGCCAGAAGGGTGCCGAAGCCGTCTCCGCCGTCTGGGCTGCCCTCGCCGCTCTCGGCGGTGCGCCAATGGCCATAGAAGGTCACGTCCCGGTCGAGGTTGCCCACATGGTTCGCGCCCGGGCCCATGTAGTAGGGGCTATCCTCCAAACGGGTGCCGTCTTCGAGGAACCAGCCCTCAAAGAGGCGTTCTTCCTCCTCGCTGCCGGTGATCGCACCGGGGAACTGCATTCCTCCATTCACCGGTTCGTCCCCCGGGCGGACGACCCAGTAGACCTTAAAGTACGTGGGGGCCTGCTCCGGCTGGGCGATCTTCGCCTTCTTGCTCTCGTTCATTTTGCCTTCCACCAGATCAAGGCCGTGAGACATGATCAGGCGTCCCAGTTCGAGGGCATAATAATCCTGTTCCTCCGATGCATCCGTTTCCGCCGTGATGACGGTGCCTGCGCCGGAAACTTCCATCTCGTCTGCTGCCACGATGGCCGAGCCGCCGGCTTTCACATCCAGCGTGCTGTTCGCCACGGTAAGCTTGCCGCACCGAATGCCAAACTGGAAGAAGTTGCCCTCCGAGTTTGTGCCTGCAATGGTCACGGTGCTGTTTTCGATGGTGATATCTTCGTCAGAGCTGCCTGCCCGGATCGCGTCCTCACCAATGTCGCCATCGATATTGCCCGTAAGGGTGAGGGTTGCGTCCTTCAGCGTCAGCGGGCCTTCCGTAAGGATTCCATCGGCATCGGAAAGGGTGGCGGTGCCGGTAATGGTCAGCATATCTGCCAATTCGGACTGGATGCAGCAGTAAATGCCCTCCTCAGCATCCCCGCTCAGCGTGAGGTCGGCCTGTTTCAGCGTCAGGGTGTGGGCAGCCGGGTCATAGGACACGGTGCCGTTGCCCAGCACGTCGTTCTGGTTGGTTTCCGTTACCTGCGTGCCTGCCACCCAGAGGTCGTAGGTTTCGCTTTCCTGCTGGTCCGGGTCCACATCCGTCAGTTCCAGATAGTCTTGGTTCTGTCCTATGGCAGCCGTAAAGTTCTCATAATTTTCCTTCACGTTGATTTCCGTATACGCTCCATTCTCGTCGGTGCGATACCAGAACCTGCTTACGTTTCCGATGCTCAGTCTCCCCTGGACGATGTTATTGCCGTCGCCGTTTTCCGCCACAATCATAAGCAGATGGCCGCCGTTGTATGTCAGAAGACAATCCTTCCCGATGTACCGATCCGCATGGATCTCCAGTTCGCTGCCCGGGTTCACGGTAGTGGAATTGGCGATGCCGTAGGTTGCTCCCTGGAACTGTGCTCCTGTGATGTTCACGGTGCCATCGATCTGGACGTTTCCTCCGCCGATGCCCGTATGAAAATCTTTCAGCGTGATTTCGGTCCCGGCTGTAATCGTTGTTCCTGTGTCTCCGCCCAAAATTCCTATCGGCTTAGTAACCGAATATTTCCCCAGATCGGCATAGGTGAGATTGTATTCTCCCCCGGCGATCTCTTTTGCTTTCTCAATGCCGTTGCCTTTCGTCCTGCCCGTCACCTTGCCATTTGCCACCAGCCTCAGATTTTTTTCGCCAAGGGCTTCGACCAGCGAGATCGTCCCCGTATCCGCAGGCCCAACTGTGGTCAGCGTCACGTCTCCGTCAAAGGTCAAAACGCCCTGGTTATAGGATACCTCACCCTGAATGCAGTTCACATTCACACTATTGACCCGGCCGACATGATCCGGATACACAAACACCTTTGTCACCCTGCAAGCTACACCGTCCGCCAGTGCCAGCGGGGCCGCGAGGTTCAGCGCGAGGGCTGCGGAAAGCACCCCGGCGAGGAATTTCTTCCATCTTCGTTTCATTGCAAAAGCCTCCCTTTTTCTACCAATTTTGTTGCAGGAAAAAAGCTCCACGGTTCACTTTTAGGATACCGTGGAGCTTTGGTTTTTGCTATTAACCCGGGGTTAGTTTTTGGTTAATTCCGGGGGGCGTTTTTCTGGTACCACTCGGCCAAGCGGGCGCGGCGGGTGCGGGGGTCGCCGCCCATATCCAGCTTTGCGTACAGCTGGTTGATGTACTGCTTCACCGTGCCCTCGGAGAGGTAGAGGGCGGCGGCGATCTCCTTGTTGGTGCACCGCCCGGCCACCAGACGGGCCAGCTCCCGGTCGCGGTCGGTCAGGGGCAGCTCCGGCGCGGGGGCGGGCAGACCCAGCCGGGCGGCAAAGGCCCGGCCTGCGGGCAGGATGCGGGCCACGAAGGGCCCCAGACGCGGCTCGCACACGGCCCAGTCCTCCCCTTCCAGCAGGGGGGCCAGAGCGGGATACTGCTCCACAAAGAGCACCCAGAAATCGTCCTGCACAGCGTCCAGCAAAGCCGCTGCCAGCGCGGCCCGGGCCTCGGCCCGCTGGCCGAAGCGCAGCTGCGCCGCCGCCAGCTGGATGCGGGCCTGCAGGCCCACCAGACCGTAGTGCATGGCCTCGCACCGGCGCAGCAGGCCCTCGCTGTGGGCGATCACCTTCACGTACTCCCCCTGCGCCAGCCAGACCTGCTGCTCGATGAGGGACATCATGGGGCGGCAGGGCCCAAAGAAGCTCACCTCGGCCAGCTTGTGCTCCCGGAACAGCTCCGGGGCCTGCTCCGGCCTGCCCTGCAAAGCGTAGAAATAAGCGGCGATGCTCTCCAGCAGATGCACCTGCACCCCGTCGTGCTTTTGCAGCAGGGCGGCGCGCTTGGCGGCAAAATCGTACCCCTCTTTCCCCTTGCCGCACAGGGCCAGCCGCAGGGCCAAAAAGTCGCAGCAGAGGGTCATGTTCTCCTGCCCGGCGGCGTCGGCCCGGGCCCGCTCCAGCAGCACGGCGGCTTTCTCCCACGCCCCCTGCAGGTAGGCGGCCTCCGCGTCCATCAAAAGCTCGGCCCCCCGGCCGTGGCCGTTGGTGATTTTATAATAATGGGGCATACACTCGTACATTTCGGCCAGTTCTTTGCCCAGCTCCCCGGGGGCGCGGTAGTACATCATCAGCACCGAGGGGGAGCCGAAGGTCCAGCTGCCGCTGTTGCGCAGGGTGACGGCGGGGCGGCTCATCTGGCGGCTGGCGCTGCGGTGGAGGCGGCTCATCTGGGTGATGTCGTTGTAGAACAAGAAGCTCTGGATGAGGTCGCACTCCCCCAGCAGGTTGCCCCGCTCGGCGGCGGGCCACTCGGGGTGTTGGGCCACGGCAGCTTCCAGCAGGGCTTTCAGCTCCATCATTTTGGGGATCTGCTGCCAGGTGAACATCCGGCGCATCAGCACCAGAATGGCCAGCGGGTGGCGCTGCAGCGCTTCCACCGGGCAGCGGTCCAGCCGCTGCAGCAGCTCGGCGGGGCTGAGGGAGGCAAGCAGATCCCCTGCGTCCGCCTCGATGACGGCAAGGGCTGCGTCGCGGTCGCCGCAGTGCTCAAAGGCCTGCAAAGCGTGGAGGTACTGGGCTTTTTGGGCATACCAGCGGCCATACCGCTGCCAGACCTCCGTTTGCCGGGCGGCGGGCAGCTGGGCAAAGAGCCGCTCGGCGCACTCTTTCATCATGTGGTGGAAGCGGAAGCTCACCCCGTCCGGCAGGCGGGTGACAAAGGCGTTTTGCTGGGTGAGGGCCCGCAGCACCTCCTCCGCGTCGGGCAGGGCGGTGACAGCCCGGGCCATCTCCACCGTGAACTCATCGGCCAGCCCCATCACAGCGAGGAAGCCCCGGGTCTTCTCGGGCAGGGACTCCAGCATGGCGGCGGTGAACATGGCGTAGATGTCCGGCCCCGGCTGCAGCAGGCTCCCCCGCTCGGCCAGGGCATGGAGGTTCAGGTAGACGGCGGAGAACCACCCCTCGCAGGAGCGCAGCAGGCTCTCGGCCTGGGCGGCGGTGATCTCCACGCCGCAGCGGTGGGTGTAGGCCAGCAGCTCCTCCCGGTTCAGGCGAAGGCCGTCGGCCTCGATGCGGTGGAGCCGCCGCCCCAGCCGCACCACCTGCTCCCCGGGCAGAAAGCGGTTGCGGCTGGCCACGATAAGGTGGACGTTCTCGGGCAGGCGGTAGGCCAGCCGACACAAAAACTGCGCCACCCGCTCGTCCCCCAGCAGGTGGAAATCGTCCAGAAAAAGATAGTAGGGCGTTTTGCCGCCCAGCGCGGCACACAGGTCCTCCAGCAGCAAAGCCGCGCCGCTGGCGTCGGCGGGGCAGTCGTAGCCCTCCAGCACCGTCAGCCCGGCGGCGGCAAAGGCCTTCTGCACGCTTTTCCAGAAGATGGAGCGGTTATCCGAGTAGATGCTGGCTTGCAGCACCACGGCCCCCGCCTTGGCCTGCTCTGCCAAGAACCAGCGCACCGCCGTCGTTTTACCGTAGCCCATGGGGGCCACCACCGCCGTGAGCGCACAGGACGCTATGGGCCGCAGCGTCTCCCGCATTCGGTCCGAGATGTAGATGATGTTCAGGTTCTGCCTGTTTCTGGCCATGCGCGTTCCCCTTTTCCTTATGCTAAGGCTATTGTAGCACATTTGCGGCGAAGAGAAAAGTGCGGCAGGGGTGCAAAAAAGCAGGCAGAGCCTTCGCCTTTGCGAAAAGTTCTGCCTGCGTTCTTTTTATAAATTGGGATTCTTGGGAGCGGCGGTTTTGGCTTAGTACATGCCGCCCATACCGCCCATGTCACCGCCTGCAGCAGCGGGTGCAGCAGGGGGTTCCGGCAGATCAGCGACCAGGCTTTCGGTGGTCAGCACCATCTCAGCGACGGAGGCTGCGTTCTCCAGAGCAGAACGGGTGACCTTGGTGGGGTCAACGATGCCAGCAGCGATCATATCGTCCACAAAGACCTCGTTCTGAGCATCAAAGCCGTAGTTGGGCTTGTTGGCAGAGATGATCTTGTCGATGATGACACTGCCTTCCAGACCGGCATTCTTAGCGATCTGGCGCAGAGGAGCTTCCAGAGCCTTCAGAACGATCTTGGCACCGGTGCGCTCGTCGCCTTCCAGCGTGTCGCACAGCTCGCGCACAGCGGGGATCGCATTGATAGGAGCAGTACCGCCGCCGGCAACAACGCCTTCCTGAACAGCAGCCTTGGTTGCGTTCAGAGCATCCTCGATGCGCAGCTTCTTGTCCTTCATCTCAACTTCGGTAGCAGCGCCGACCTTGATGACGGCCACGCCGCCAGCCAGCTTTGCCAGACGCTCCTGCAGCTTTTCACGGTCGAAATCGCTGGTAGCGGCCTCGATTTGGCTGCGGATCTGAGCGATGCGGGCTGCGATGGCATCCTTATCGCCTGCACCGCCAACGATGGTGGTGTTCTCCTTGGAGACCTTCACCTGACGGGCATGGCCCAGCATCTGGACGGTAGCATCCTTCAGCTCATAGCCCAGATCGGAGGAGATCACGGTGCCGCCGGTCAGGGTTGCGATATCCTGCAGCATTTCCTTGCGGCGGTCGCCAAAGCCGGGAGCCTTGACAGCGCAGACGTTCAGGGTGCCGCGCAGGCGGTTGACGATCAGAGTGGACAGAGCCTCGCCCTCAATGTCCTCAGCCACGATCAGCAGTTTCAGACCGTTCTGCATCACCTGCTCCAGCAGAGGGACCAGATCCTGAATCACGCTGATCTTCTTATCGGTGATCAGGATAGCGGCGTTGTCCAGATCAGCCACCATCTTGTCGGTATCGGTGACCATATACGGGGTGAGGTAGCCGCGGTCGAACTGCATGCCTTCCACGATCTCGTTGTAGGTCTCAGCGGTGGTCTTGTTCTCCTCAATGGTGATAACGCCATCGGAGGTGACCTTCTCCATAGCCTCGGCGATCAGACGGCCGATCTCGGGGTCGCCTGCAGAAATGGTGCCGACGCGGGCGATATCGTTGCTGTCCTTCACCTTCTGGCTGTGAGCCTTGATGGTCTCAACAGCCTTGGCAACAGCCTTGCTCATGCCGCGGCGGATATCCATGGGGTTTGCACCGGCGGTGACATTCTTCATGCCCTCGGTGACCATGGCCTGTGCCAGAACGGTTGCAGTGGTGGTGCCGTCGCCTGCTGCGTCGTTGGTCTTGGTAGCGACTTCACGCACCAGCTGTGCGCCCATGTTCTCGAACTCGTCCTTCAGCTCGATCTCCTTGGCAATGGTCACGCCATCGTTGGTGATGACCGGTGCGCCGAACTTTTTGCCCAGCACCACATTGCGGCCCTTGGGGCCCAGGGTGATCTTAACGGTGTTTGCCAGGGTATCGATACCGGCACACAGTGCCTTGCGGGCATCCTCGCCCTGCTTGATCTGCTTAGCCATAATCAAATCGCTCCTTTAAAGCTCAATTTTCAAATATCAGAGGGGAAACCGCTCAGTCCTCAACGACTGCCAGGATATCGCCCTGACGGACGATGGTGCACTCTTCGCCGTCCACCTTGACCTCGGTACCGGAGTACTTGCTGGTGAGGACCTTGTCGCCGACCTTCACAGTCATCTTGACTTCCTTGCCGTCCACAACGCCGCCGGGGCCGACAGCGATGACCTCAGCCACCTGGGGCTTTTCCTTAGCACTGCCGGTCAGGATCAGACCGCCCTTGGTGGTCTCCTCAACCTCAACAGCCTTAATGACAACACGGTCTGCAAGAGGAATGATCTTCATAGTTCTTGCCCTCCTATAGTAAAAATATAATTTAAAACTTTGCTGTGTCCAAAGGGCCTCATGTCGGCTCTTTGGTTCTTTAGCACTCCATTTCTCTGAGTGCTAAATGTATTGTACTCATCTTGACCCAAAAAATCAAGACCTTTTTTGCTTCTTTTTGTTAAGAATTTATGACAGATGAAAAAATCAGCCGTACAGCGAAAAAGAGACAGCTTTCTTCTTGGACAAAAAAGCTGTCTCTTCTTCTGGTTTTTCATGTTCGGTCTGCACTCTGTGCCGTCCTCTGCGCTGCAAAGCGCTCAAAAGCAGGCTTTGGCAGAAGGATGCGCCCTGCCAGCGGCTGTACCTGTACAGTGATCTGCTCCTTGGGTGCGCATTCACCGTCTGCCGTGGCAACGATCGGCCCGCGGCCATCCGCAGCGCGCAGGCTCACCTGCTTTGCGCGGCGGTAAATGAAATACTGCTCTGCAGCCCTGACGAGCTGACCGTTCTGGAAGTGCTTGCCGCTCTTGTACATTCCCAGCAGCTTTGCAATGGTCACGCGGCTCACCTTGCGGATGATATATACATCCAGCCAGCCGTCGTCGGGCTGTGCTTCCGGCGCTGCACAGAAACCGCCGCCATAGGTGCGGCCATTGCAGATGGCACACATCAGGCAGTCCACATCCAGCGTTTCACCATCGATGGTGTACTCCACCCTGCGGCCGATGTGTCCGCACAGCTGTTCCACAATGGAAAGCACATAGGCCATCTCGCCGCCGCACAGCGGGATGCGCCGGAACTTCGGGATGCCGTAGGCAACCTGCGCATCCAGACCGGCAGCGCAGATGGTGGCCGAAAGGCCAAGGCTGGTCTGCATCAGATCGATGCTCACCGGCCCACCGGCCAGCTGGGCATCCAGATCCAGAAACTCTTCCTTTGTACCAAAGGTGCGCAGAAAATCGTTGCCGCTGCCAAAGGGCAGACAGCCCACGGCTGCATTTGCATAGCCATAGATCCCGGTGAGTGCTTCGTTGAAGGTGCCGTCGCCGCCGGCAGTGAAGACCCGCAGTTCTTCCCCGCTCTGCCGGGCCTGCTGCGCAGCGGCATTGGCCAGCTCCCGGGCATGACCGGCGTGATTTGTGACCTGAATGGCATATTCTTCCGGCGCAAGCCCTGCACGCGCGGCGGCAACATTGATCTGCTGCGGCAGCGTACGGGTGCAATCGGCCTTACCGGCAGTTGGGTTCAAAAGAAATAATGTGCGCATGGACTTCCTCCTGCAATTCTGTTGCTTCTATGATAACAGAAAACCAAAAGGATGCAAGAGCCAATCTCACAATGTCCCTGCCCCGTACGCACAAAAAAGGAGCGGATGTCTCCGCTCCCCCCCTGCAGACAAAAAAATACCGCCCCGGGTCTTGTAACTCAGGGCGGTCCTTTTGAGCTTCAGATGCTTTACAGTGTTGCGGTTTCGTCCTCCCGCAGGACGATAGCACCATCCGCCGAGCAGTCCGCTGTCCAGTGCTGGCCCACGCAGGCCGTGCCGGATGCGATCTGATCCGCAAGTGCCTGCTCCACTGCCCTGTCCACTGCGCGGCGCAGTTCTCTGGCCCCGTAGGCAGAGCGGGCCTTTGCTGCCAGCGCCTGCCCTACCCGCGGTGTGTGATGCAGCTGGTAGCCGCTGCGGGCGGCACGCTGCTCCAGCTGGCACAGCATTTTTTCGGCAATGGCGCACAGGCTGTCGTCGGCCAGCGGACGGAATACGATCATCTCGTCCAGACGGCCTGCCAGCTCTGGCCGGAACCACTTTTTTGCCTCCTCAATGGCCTGCGCAGACTGCTTTTCAAACACGGCTTCGCTGCCCGCCGCAAAGCCCAGCGGCGTGCTCTGACCCGCCAAAAAACGTGCGCCGAGGTTTGAGGTGAGCAGTACGATGGTGTTGCGGAAATCCGCCTTGCGGCCCATGGCATCGGTCAGCTGGCCATCTTCCAGTATCTGCAAAAGGATGTTCTGAATGTCCGGGTGTGCCTTTTCGATCTCGTCAAACAGCACCACACTGTAAGGGCGGCGGCGAACTGCTTCGGTCAGCTGTCCGCCCTCGTCATGGCCCAGATAGCCCGGCGGCGCACCCAGCAGCCGGGCAGCGGTGTGCTGTTCCTGATACTCCGACATATCAAATTTGAGCAGGGCTTTTTCGCTGCCGAACCAGCTGACCGCCAGCGCCCGGGCAAGAGCCGTTTTGCCCACTCCCGTGGGGCCAAGAAACAGCATGGCACCCATGGGCCGGCCCGGCTCGCCAAGACCGGTGCGGCTGCGCCGGATGGCACCTGCCACCGCAGCCACAGCCCGGCTCTGGCCCACGATCTCGGCGTTGAGACGTTCTTCCAGCTTGTCCAGTCGTTCCCGCTCCTGCTCACCTACCCGCTCCACCGGCACACCGCTGGCCTGCGCCACCACATGGGCGATATCGTCCGGCATCAGCGTGGGCTTTGACTGCTTTGCCTGCTCGGCCCGGATGCGTGCCGCCGCACAGGCTTCGTCCACAAGGTCGATGGCCTTATCCGGCAGAAAGCGCCCCGGCAGATACCGCACCGAAAGCTCCACCGCAGCCTGCAGCGCTTCCGGCGGAAGGCAGACATTGTGGTAGTGCTCATAGCGCGGCGCAAGCCCGTTGAGGATATCCAGCGCCTGCGCAGGCGTAGGCTCCTCTACCTGCACCTTGCCGAAACGGCGTTCCAGTGCGGCATCCTTCTGGATGTGGGTGCGGAACTCTTCGGTAGTGGTAGCGCCGATAATTTGTATCTCGCCCCGGGCCAGCACCGGTTTTAAGATGCTGGCTGCATCGATGGCACCCTCCGCTGCACCGGCGCCCACGATGGTGTGGAACTCGTCCACGAACAGGATGGAGCTGCCGTCCCGCACCAGCTCTTCCAGCAGGTTCTTGAACCGCTCCTCAAAGTCACCGCGGTATTTGGTGCCCGCCACAAGGCTGGCCATATCCAGTGCCAGCAGACGGCGGCCCTTGAGCGCACGGGGCACACGATCCGTGGCAATGCGCTGGGCCAGTCCTTCGGCAAGGGCGGTCTTGCCCACGCCCGGCTCCCCCACAAGGCAGAGGTTGTTCTTCTGACGGCGGCATAAGATCTCCACCATGCGGTCCAGCTCTGCTTCCCGGCAGAACACCGGGTCCAGTTCCCGTTCCGCAGCACGGCGGGTCAGATCCCGGCAGTACTTATCACTGGCGCGGCTGCCGCGCGGCGCACTGACCGTGGTCCGCATCTGATACGGCAGTACGAACTGCCCGGACAGCTGGCGGCATTCCCGCACGGCATCTGTGAGCTGCACGCCCATGGATGCCAGCAGGATGCCTGCTGTGCAGCCGTCATCCTCCAGCATGGCGCAGAGCAGATGTTCCGGCTCGGCCCGGTTCAGGTGCGCGTTCTGTGCCCCGATGATGGCGTAATCCATGGTGCGCTTGAGGTCCGGCGCAAGAGCGTAGCGATCCAGATGCAAAGCCGGTGCGCGGCGGCTCTCGGCCAGCTGACGGCGCACCTCCGGTTCCCGGATCTGCTTGCCCTCCAGAAACCGTGCTGCCGCCCCGTGATCCTGCTGCAGGATCGCCAGCAGCAGGTGGCCGGTATCGGCTTTTTCGCAGCCAAGGTTCCCGGCAAGCTCCACCGCACTGCGCAGCAGCTGATCCGACTCGTGCGAAAAGCCCTTGTACCCGCCAAAGCCAAGTTTTTCCCAAATACTCATTTGCCCGCTCCTTGCTGATGAAATTCGTTTTCACAAGAAGTATAGCCCCGAAGCACAGAAAAAAAACATCTCTTTCTGTCGGGATGGGAAAACAAAAAGGAGATACCCGCAGGCATCTCCCCTTCGCTGTTTGATTTTTTCAGTCCATTTCGGCCAGAGCCTTTTTCAGGTTCTTGGCGATCTGATCCGGGCAGCTGGTATTGCGGAAACCGCAGAGCGTGCCCTCCATGCGGTCGATCACATCTTCGGCCTTCATGCCCTTGACCAGACGGCAGATGCCCTTCAGGTTGCCGTTGCAGCCGCCAATGACCTCCATGGACGCAATGGTGTGGTCATCGTTCAGCACAAAGTTGGTCTGCTTGGAACAGGTGCCGCTGTTCGGGAAGCTGAATTCCTTGCTCATAGTTCAAAATCCTCTCTTTTTGACAGAAATCCCGACGAAGATCGTCTGTTTCTATTATAGAGCAGCGTGCCGGAATGTCAATGTGACCGGGTCACACATCAATACCGCGGCGCTTGTGGGCCAGCTCCAGAATGCGGGCCACCTGATCGTCTGCCGTGGTACAGGTACCCACCGGGTGCGGCACCTTGTGGTTTGCACCGTGGAAGTCCGTACCGCCGGTATGAATCAGCCCATACTGCTCACACAGAGCAGCACACTCGGCCCTGTCCTCCGGGCTGTTGCGGGGGTGCTCCACCTCAATGCCGTCGATGATGCCCTCTTTGGCCAGCTGACGCACCAGCGGCATGCTCTTGTAAACGGTCGGGTGTGCAAATACCAGCACCGCACCGGCAGCTTTCGCCGTGGCGATCACTTCCTGCACCGAGGGATATTTTACCTGATGCAGCACCACACCGCGCGGCTCCCAGCCAAAGAGATAACTGTACAGCTTGCCGTACACAGCATCGCACAGCCCCAGCTGGTGCAGCGCTTCCATAATGCCGCTTTTGAACAGCACACCGCTGTCCTTTGCGTATTCCAGCGCCTGTTCCGTGCGGAACTGCGGGTACAGCGCTTCGATCTCCTTTGCGCTTTGCAGGCCGCACTCGTTGCGGCGCTGTCGCAGGATGTCGCAGTGCTCCTTCAGTTCCCGGCTTTCCGGGTTCGGGAAGTAGCACAGCAGGTGCACGCGATGCTTATGCTCATGGTCATAGCCGGTCAGCTCGGTGGCCGGGAGCAGGCGCACGCCGTCCTGCACAGGGTGCTCATAGCAGTAGTTTACGCTGAGCAGGGTGTCGTGGTCGGAAATGGCCATGGTGTCCAGCCCCGCCCGCGCCGCCATGAGCGGCAGGCGGTGGATGGGCACAGAGCCATCGGAACAGGTGGAATGGTTGTGAAGATCGCCGGGCATGGAAAATGAACCTCCCAAGAAAGCCAGAGAAAGGCTTCCCCCAAAGAGGAAGCCTTATATCCTATCAGTGCTTATAGAAATTGATCAGGCAGCCGTCGGCCAGGATCTTGCGCTCGTCGGCGGTCAGCGGGGCCATGTACAGGCTGAACTCCTTTGCGGTGTCGCCCAGCACATAGGCCTTGATGTCCTGCAGGTCGCCCTTGAGGGCCTCGCGGACATTCGGGATAAAGACATAGTCGCCCAGACCGAAGGGCGTTGCGCCCACCAGCTGCAGCGGCAGCATACCCCAGTTGATGAGGTTGGAGCGGTAGCGCTTGGTGGCGTACTCGGTAACGATGTTGGCACCGGCCCCCAGCACACGCTGGCAGCTGGCCGCCTGCTCACGGGCAGAACCATCGCCGGGCTTGACGGCAAAGATGGTGGATGCGATCTGCACATCGTTCCAAGTCAGGTTTTCGCAGCCGGGCACCTTGTGCAGCTGGGCCAGCACCTCGGCGCTGCCCTCGCCTGCACGGCGGGCCTTTTCTTCGGCCTGCACGGCCTTGGCACGGCCCACATACTCCGGGTCCTTGCGGCTGAGGGTGAACTCAGCCAGACCCAGAGGATTGGATCGGTAAGACGAAGTCTCACCGGAGGGGATCAGCTCGTCGGTGGTGGTGACAGGGTCGGTGATGTAAGATGCCACCTTCAGCAGCAGGTTATCGCCCAGCGGTGCAATTTCGGGCCAGTCCTTGATGTTGGGGCCAAGCTTGAGCAGGGCATCGTAATCGCCCTTGCCAAAGCCCTGATACACGCGGGTATCGTAGCTGGAAGGATCGTACTGATACTCCGGCACGGTGGGATCATAGTCGATATCGGTAGCCGGGGTCAGAATGCCGCCGTTGGCCGTGGTGGCCGCAATGCTGCGGGCATCCATCAGTGCCACACCGGAAAGCTGGCCGTTGCCGGGCTTGGAGCCTTCGCGGCTGGGGAAGTTGCGGGTGGTATGGCGGATAGACAGCGCGCCGTTGGCGGGCACGTCGCCCGCGCCGAAGCAGGGGCCGCAGAACGCAGTGCGGACGGTGGCACCGCTGGCCATCAGGTCGTGGATGACTCCGGTGCGCACCAGTTCCATCATGATGGGCTGGCTGCCGGGATACACGCTCAGGGCGTAGTCACCGCAGCCGCCGGTGTGGCCCTTGAGGATGGAGGCAGCTTCATAAATGCTGTCGTACAGACCGCCTGCGCAGCCTGCGATCACGCCCTGATCCACACGCAGTTTACCGTTCTCGATCTTGCTGCACAGGTCAAGGCTGACATCCTTGCGGCCGATCAGCTTCTGCACATCCTGCTCGCAGGCATGGAGAATATCCTCAAGGTTTGCGTTCAGCTCTTCAATGGTAAATGCATTGGAGGGATGCATGGGCAGTGCGATCATGGGGCGGATGGCAGAAAGGTCTACCTCTACCACACCGTCGTAATAAGCAAGGTCGGCCGGAGCCAGCTTCTTATAGTCGGCGGCACGGCCATGCACCGCAAGGAATTTCTGCGTCGTTTCGTCAGTTTCCCAGATGGAGGACAGGCAGGTGGTCTCGGTGGTCATGGCATCGATGGCGTTGCGGGTATCCTGACGCAGGGACGCAACGCCGGGGCCGACAAACTCCATCACCTTGTTTTTGACATAGCCGCTCTTGAACAGCTTGCCCACCAGCGCAATGGCCACATCGTGCGGGCCGCAGCCTGCAGGCAGAGAGCCGGTGAGATAAATTGCAACAACACCCGGACGGGCCACATCGTAGGTGCGGCCCAGCAGCTGCTTTGCCAGCTCGCCGCCGCCCTCACCAATGGCCATGGTGCCCAGAGCACCGTAGCGGGTGTGGGAGTCCGAGCCAAGGATCATCTTGCCGCAGCCCGCAAACTTTTCGCGCATGTACTGGTGGATGACCGCCAGATGCGGGGGCACAAAAATGCCGCCGTATTTTTTGGCGGCGGACAGGCCGAAGCGGTGGTCGTCCTCATTGATGGTGCCGCCCACGGCGCAAAGGCTGTTGTGGCAGTTGGTGAGCACATACGGAATGGGGAATTTCTCCAGACCGGACGCACGGGCTGTCTGGATGATGCCCACAAAGGTGATGTCATGGCTGGCCATGGCATCGAACTTGATCTTCAGGTTTTCGGCATCGCCGCTGGTGTTGTGGGCCTGCAGAATGCTGTAGGCCATGGTGCCGGTCTTTGCGTTCTCGATGGCTGCGGCATCAAAGCCCTTTGCTGCCAGTGCGGCGCTTGCTTCGCCGTCTGCAGGCACCCATTCACCGCGGGCATAGTATGCGCCGCCGGTGCTGCACTTGATCATATCCAACATCTCGATTCGCCTCTCTTTTTGTATTTCCCGCCCGCCCTATCTTGCGGGCACTGCCCCAGCAGAGCGGTACGCTGCCCGCTCTGCCCTCTTCTGCCGCGCTGCCAAAGCACGCGGCTACGGCCCGGAAAACCGTATCTGAAGGTTATTATACCATGAAACCACGGAAAGAAAAAGCACTTTTTACAAATGAATCGTGAATGGAGGATGAAGAGACGGGCTCCGTGCTTTTTCTTGACAAAGAAGCCATTCTATTGTATTATTATTAGCGTTGTATGCCGCTGTGGTGAAATTGGCAGACACGAGGGACTTAAAATCCCTTTCTGGAGACAGAGTACGGGTTCGACCCCCGTCGGCGGCATAAAAAGACCCCCCAAGCTTACGCTTGAGGGGCTTTTTATTTTGCTTATTTTACACCTTGCCGCCGTGCAGCTCTGCATACATCTTGGAACGGCACTCGGCCACAGCCGGGGTCATGTTCACATAGTGCTTATGCGGGCACTCCAGACGCAGCTCGCTCTCCCAGGTCTCCTCGGTGAGCTGCTTTGCAATGTAGGCCTTCTTCTCTGCGATCGAAGGCAGCTCAATGGCCAGCTGACCATTCAGCACATGCGGCACCAGCAGCTTTTTGACCTTGGTGGGGGTAATGGTGACGGTGCGCTCGATGGCATCGGAGTCCAGATTGACCATCGTGACGGGCTTGCCCGCCTCGATGACTTCATCATCCATGGCGATCAGGTCACACTGGGCCTGACCATTTTCATCGTAGAGGCGCCACGGCATCTTCTTGCCCGGAATGATGGCCTTGCTGGCGGAATCCGAGCACTTCATCTTGGGAGTGTAGCTGCCGTCCGGCTGCTTGACCGCCACCAGCTTGTACACCCCGCCGAACACGGGGTCGGAAGCAGAGGTGATCAGGTTTTCGCCCACGCCGTAGGAGTCAAAATGAGCGTGCTCATACAGCTCCATGTTGGCGATCTTCTTTTCGTCCAAACCATTGGAAGCCACCAGCTTGATGTAAGGCTTACCGGCCGCATCCAGTGCCTTGCGCAGGCGCTTGGAGCCGCGGGCCAGGTCGCCGGAGTCGATACGGGCGCTCTTGACGCGGCGGTTCGGGTCGTTGGGGTATTTCTCGATGAGGTAATCGTCCAGTTTAATGAGGTTAGGCAGACCGCTCTCCATGATATTATAGGTGTCCAGCAGCAGACTGACCGAATCCGGGTAGGTATCGGCAAAGGCCTTGAAGGCATCAAACTCCGTGGGGAAGAACTCGATGAAGCTGTGCGCTACGGTGCCTACAGCCTTGACCTCCGCGCCGAACTTCATCTCGGCCAAACAGTTGGCAGTGCCCACGCAGCCGCCCAGAACAGCAGCATATGCACCATCGTTGCCAGCGCTTTCGCCCTGCGCACGGCGGGTGCCGAATTCCATCACGCTGCGGGGCGTGTGGGTGTTCAGGCCGGTGACGCGGGTAGCCTTGGTGGCGATCAGACTGTGGAAGTTCATGGTCTGCAGCAGGTAGGTCTCGATCAGAATTGCGCCCACGAGGTCGCACTCGATGCGCACCATCTGCACATGCGGGTATGCCACCGTGCCCTCGGGCAGAGCGTACATGTCGCCCTTCCACTGATAGGTGCGCAGATACTCGCAGAATTCCTCACTCATGCCCTTGGTGCGCAGCCACCAGATATCCTGTGCATTGAAATGATAATTCAGCAGAAAACGGGTCAGCTTGCGCTGGCCGGCACTGATGGAGTAACCCTGATTATCCGGGTTCTTGCGGAAGAACATATCGAACACCAGTGTAGTATCCTTGAATCCGTGCAGGAAAAGGCAGTTGGCCATAGTAAATTCGTAAAAATCCACGACCATTGCGGGGTTGTCATAGTCCTCATCCGGGATGTAAGGCACAACCTTGATTTCGTCCATGAATAGTATCCTCTCTTCTTTACACCCGGCAAAGGCTCCTTGCTGTCCCCTGCCGTTCTGACCTGTGGGAAGGTTTGCGCGCCTGCCTGTCTTGACAGTGCGTTTCTATCATGATATCACCAAACGCAGAGCGGTGCAAGCATTTTTGGAAAATCCCGGTCGATTTCCGGCAAGAAAAAGCCGCCCATACACAAACAGCACAGGCGGCTTTCAGAACAAACGTGTTAACCGTTGATGATATTGGGGGTAGCATTCTTCAGCACAACGTCGTGGCTGCCGCCCTCAACGATGGAGGTAGAGGAAACCACGGTCAGCTTTGCTTTCTGCTGCAGCTCCGGGATGGACAGAGCGCCGCAGTTGCACATGGTGCTCTTGACCTTGTACAGAGTGGTCTGCACACCGTCAGCCAGAGGGCCGGCATAGGGCACGTAGCTGTCCACGCCTTCCTCAAAACTCAGCTTGCTGGAACCGCCCAGATCGTAGCGCTGCCAGTTGCGGGCACGGTTGGAGCCTTCGCCCCAGTACTCCTTCATATACTGGCCGTTGATGCGCACCTTATTCGTGGGGCTTTCGTCAAAGCGGGCAAAGTAGCGGCCCAGCATCACAAAATCCGCACCCATGGCCAGTGCCAGCGTGATGTGGTAATCGTGGACGATGCCGCCGTCAGAGCAGATGGGCACGTAGATGCCGGTCTCCTTATAGTACTCATCGCGGGCCTTTGCCACCTCGATGACAGCGGTAGCCTGACCACGGCCAATGCCCTTGGTCTCGCGGGTGATGCAGATAGAACCGCCGCCAATGCCGATCTTCACGAAGTCTGCACCAGCCTCGGCCAGGAAGCGGAAGCCCTCGGCATCCACAACGTTGCCTGCGCCCACCTTGACGGTATCGCCGTAGTGCTCACGGATCCAGCCGATGGTGCGGCTCTGCCACTCGGAGTAACCCTCGGAAGAGTCGATGCACAGCACATCCACACCGGCATCCACCAGTGCGGGCACGCGCTCAGCGTAATCGCGGGTGTTGATGCCTGCGCCCACCACATAGCTCTTGTTCTTATCCAGCAGTTCGTTGGCGTTCTTCTTGTGGGAGTCGTAGTCCTTACGGAACACCATATACTTCAGGTTGCCCTCGGCATCCACCAGAGGCAGGGTGTTGATCTTGTTATCCCAGATGATGTTGTTGCAGTCGTGCAGGGAGGTGTTCTCCGGTGCAGTGACCAGCTTTTCAAGCGGGGTCATGAAGGTGGTGACAGGGGCATCATCCGGGGTGTGGTTGATGCGGTAGTCACGAGATGCAACAATGCCCAGCAGCTTGCCGCTCGGAGTGCCATCGGCAGTGATGGCAATGGTGGAGTGGCCGGTGCGCGCCTTCAGCTCCAGCACATCGTGCAGGGTGGCAGTGGGGGCCAGATTGGAATCGGACACGACATAACCGGCCTTGAAGCTCTTGACGCGGCGCACCATGGCAGCCTCGTTCTCAATGCTCTGAGAGCCGTAGATGAAGGACACGCCGCCCTGACGGGCCAGTGCAATGGCCAGCTTATCGCCAGAGACCGCCTGCATGATAGCGCTGATCATGGGAATATTCATCTGCAGGGGGCACTCCTCCTCGCCCTTGCGGTACTTGACCAGCGGGGTCTTGAGGCTGACAGCCGTGGGGATATTCTCTGCAGAGGAATAGCCGGGGATCAGCAGATATTCACCGAAAGTGCGGGAAGGTTCTTTATAGAAATAAGCCATGTTCAAACTCCTTTTCTCTTAACGCATCAACATCAATCGGATTCATGTTTGCAACCTATAAATTGATTGTATATACTGTACCACAAAGCCAGCCGGAATACAAACCCCCGCCGCGCCAAACTTTGTAAATGTCCTTTGCAGAAAAACAGGCAAATTGCCCACCAAAATGGCGTAAGGTCATACTTTCCCGCATGAGAAGCCGGTTTTTGCGTGATTTATGGATGCAAAAAAGCTCGTCCAGAACGGACGAGCTTTTTTGCACACGAAGCGGGATACCGCCTGTGCGGCACATGGATCACGACTGTGAAGGAGAACAGCCGGAGGAGGAGAACCTGTGCCCGATATCCCAAAAAACAAGAAGAAAAAGATTTCACACTCAGCAGAGCTTGTGCCCTTGCTGTAACCATATTGTAACTCTTTTGAAACCAATTTGCAATAGCTTTTCTGTAATTTCTTTGTAATAATTTTTGAACTTTTTGTGGACACATATAAAACCCCTGCCAGAAAATTTCCGGCAAGGGCTTTGCAGATCATTCTTTATTTTCTTAATAGCACTTTTTGCAAGCAGTGAAGCCTTCCGCTTTTGCTTTCGATAATGTAACCTTTTCCGGGTCTTTCATATTGCTGCAGGTAGACTTGCTGTGATATTTTTTGCCGCCGTGCGTTGGGACCCAGACCATCTGCTCCGTCTTTTTGCCGGCAGAAATGGTCTGAACGGCTGCAGTGGACGGCTTGCAGGCCGCAGTCTGTACACTGGCGGCAGATGCCGCCGGGCACAGCAGACTGAAGCACAGTACCAGAACGGCCGCAAGGATTCGGAGATGTTTTTTCATTTGTTTTATCCTCCTTTGGACAATCAGAAGATCCTTCTAATAAAAGAGTACTCCCTGTTCCTCAGAGGATGCAATTCTCAAAATGCGCCGGTTTTTTCTGCACGGGTGACGCTTTTTTGCATTGCTCGCTTATTTTCAGCTAAAAGCGGCGCAGCGGTTCTCTTGAGAAATCAACGATTTACACGTTTGTCTTTCCCACCTCCAGATAGCACTCAAAGCTGGTCTGGCCGTTGTGCTTTCCGATCACATACCAGCCATCCGCCGAAGGAGCATAAAACACCTCTGCCGTTTCTCCCATCGGGATCTCGCGGTGGTAGTTGATAGAAGCAAAGGTCACGGGGCCTTTGCGCATCACTTCCAGCGGCAGCGCATCGCAGACAAGGTCCAGATAGAATGCGTTGTTCAAATGGCCGTTCAGATCGCACTGGGAATAATGCGCCGTCCACTCCCCTGCGCTGGTCAGACCATCCTTGCACTTGTGCAGCTGCAAAGGCAGCTCGTCCTCCACCGTATCGTTCCAGAAATTCTCCACCGTCCAGCCCGGCTCCCGCAGGATACGGCCCTCGGCAAGGCTTGCCACGATCCAGCGGCAGTCCACCATAGCCACCTCTTTGCCCTCGGCATCGGTCAGGGTGGTGATGCGTTTGACCGAACCGTGTTTGCTGACCTGCGCCCGGGAGGTAAGGGTCAGCGTTTCGGCACGCTGGGGCACACGGTCAAATTTCAGGGCCTGCTTGCCCACCAGAAAGGTCACACCGCGTTCTTTGAAGAACTGGTCATCCATACCAAAGGCGCGGGCGTGGTCTGTCGAAATCTGCTCCACATAGCGCAGCAGGGCGCTGGGCTTGAGCAGGCTGCGGAAGTCGGCATCTGCGTTCATGACTGTCATGGTCTCGGTGTAAAAGAACTGTTCCATGGTTTTCCTTTCTATAAAAAGAGACCACTGCACGTTGTTCTGTGCAGCAGCCTCCTTTGCGTTTAATACTGATTGCGGTTGCGCCTGCGGACCTTGCGCCAGATGTTGAAGCAGGCCAGCGCCACCATGGCTGCCAGCAGCGCAAGGAACAGCAGACTGCTGCCACCCTCGTCGTAGCTCTTCATTTCGCTCCACTTCACGTCCAGCTCGCTGTTCACATCGTCGCTCAGGGCAGTGAACACCTTTTCCTTGGCGGCTTTCTCTTCGGGCGGATAAGCGATCTCGCTCTCCTTCAGATCCTCGTCCAGCACCTCCCACACATCCTGCATGGGGGTGGTGTAGCCGATGTACTCGGCATTTGCCTTGCCGATGTCCGTCTCACACATGAAGTTGATGAACATTTCCGCAGCTTCCTGATGTTCACTGGCAGCAGGAATGGTCATGCAGTCCACGGAAAGCACGCTGCCTTCTTCCGGGAACACCCATGCAAGGTCGGGATTATCGTCGATCATGGTGATGGCATCGCCGGAGTAGTACACACCGACGGCTGCCTCGCCGCCGATCATCTTATCGAAGATCTCATCCATGACGTAGGCCTGCACCAGCGGTTTCTGAGCCTTCAGCTCTTCCACCACCTCATCCACCTCTTCGGTGGACTGCGGGTTGATGTTGTGGCCGCTCTTAAAAGCAGCAATGGCGTAGGCATCGCGGCTGTTGTTGAACATCAGGATATTGCCTGCGTACTGCTCGTCCCACAGGTCGGCCCAGCTGGTGGGCGCTTTGTCCACCATGGTGGTGTTATAAATGATGCCGGTGGTGCAGAGCATGTAGGGCACGGTGTAGGCATTCTGCGGATCGTAATCCGGATCCACGTATTCCTGATTGATCTTTTTGAAGTTCGGGATATTGTCGTAGTTCAGAGGCTTGAGCATCCCCTCGGCGATCATTTTTGCCACCATGTAATCCGACGGAATGACCACATCGTAGTTGGCTGCGCCGGACTTGAGCTTTGCGTACATGGACTCGTTGGAGTCGAAGGTGGTGTAGTTCACCTTGATGCCGGTGAGCTTTTCAAAGGCCGCCACCACGTCCACGCTGTCGTCCGAGCCGTTGGAGATGTACTCGCCCCAGTTATAGACATTGATGGCCACGTTCTGGCCCTTGAAGCGGGTCCAGTCGTAATCGTCCGACACCGAGACATCCTCGGTGACTTCAATGGTGCCGGCGGCAAAGGCGGGCATTGCACAGCAGACCGTCATTGCCAGCGCCAGCAGCAGCACAGAAAAACGTTTCATCACACGCCCTCCCCTCTCAGCGCCTTCTGGTCGCGGCGGTAGCTGCGGCTCTCCATTGCGTTGGAGATCAGAATGATGCACAGAATGACCACGAACATGATGGTGGACAGCGCATAGATCTCCGGGCTGACCTTTTTACGGGTCATGGAGTAGATGGCGATGGGCAGCGTTTCCACCGTGCCGCAGTTGAAGTAGGAGATCATGAAATCGTCGATGGAGTAGGTCAGGCAGATCAGGAAGGCCGACAGGATGGCCGGGCTGATCTCCGGCAGGATGACCTTGAAGAAGGCCTGCTTGGGGTCGCAGCCAAGGTCGAGCGCTGCCTCATACAGCCTGATATCCAATTGCTTGAGCTTGGGCGTGACGTTGAAGATGACATACGGCACATTGAACGCGATATGCGCAATGAGCAGCGTCGGGAAGCCCATGATGGTATCCGGCAGCCAGGAGACGCCCCCGGCAAAGCGCTGGTAGGCCACGAACAGCAGCATGAGCGAGATGCCGGTGATGATCTCCGGATTGACCACCGGGATATAGGTGATGTTGGTAACGACAAGGCGGCTCCCGCGGCCCATGGACGCAATGCCCAGACTTGCCGCTGTACCCAGCACAGTGGCAATGACCGCAGAGATCAGAGCCACTTCCAGCGAGACCAGCAGCGCATGCAGGATGGAGGAGTTGTGCAGCAGGCTGGAGTACCACTTGAGGGTAAAGCCGGTGAAGAGCGAATAGCCCTTGGACTGGTTGAAGCTGAATACGATCATGTATGCAATGGGCAGGTACATGAAGCAGAAAAACAGCACGATATAGACGCGCTGCATCAGGCGCAGATGTTTCGTTTTCATCAGGACACGCCCTCCATTTCATCTTCATCAAAGCTGGAGGTGAAGCTCATGCACAGCAGCACAATGATCATCAGCACAAGGCTCATGGCAGAGCCCACGTTCAGGTTGTAGCTGTTGCCAAGGAACTGCATCTCGATCAGATCGCCAATGAGCAGGTTGGAGCCGCCGCCCAGCATACGGCTGATAACAAAGGTGGACACCGCCGGGACGAACACCATGGTGATGCCGGTGCTGATGCCGGGCACGCTCATGGGGATGAGCACCCGGAGAAGGGTCTTGGTGGTGGAAGCGCCCAGATCCTGCGCAGCTTCCACCAGGCTCTGGTCGATCTTGGTCATGCTGGTGTACAGCGGCAGGATCATATAGGGCACATAGTTATACACCATGCCCAGAACCACCGCGCCGGAGGTGTTGAGCATATTGAAGGGGCCAAGGCCGAACACGCCCAGAACAGCGTTCACCGGGCCGTTGATGCTGAGCAGGCCCATCCATGCGTAGGTGCGCAGCAGGAAGTTCATCCACATGGGCAGCATGACCAGCATGAGCATGATGTGCTGCTTGTTCACCCGCAGGCGGGAAAGGAAATAACCCACCGGGAACGCAATGACCAGACAAATGACCGTAGCAATGAGGGCCAGCAGCAGGCTGCGGGCAAACACCGAGCCGTAGCCGCTGATGGAGGTGAGGTTATCCAGCGTGAAAGCTCCGTTTGCATCCGTAAATGCATAGTACACCACGATGATCAAAGGCACCACTGTGAACAGCGCCATCCATACAAAGTACGGATAGGCCAGCTTTTTATCGTAAATCTTCATCATTGCGGCTCACCCCTCTGAACGCGCCATAATGTGGATCTCGTTGGGGCCGATGCGCATACCAATGGTCTCACCGGGGGTGCAGGCGCGGGTGGAATGGATCAGCCATTCGCGGCCCTCGCACTCCACATGCATCTCAAAGTGGACACCCTTGAAGATGACATCGTTCACAACGCCGACAAGCTGGCCTTCCACAGGAGAGACCACCTCGATATCCTCGGGACGCACCACTACCTGCACGCTCTGCTCACGGGCAAAGCCGCGGTCCACACAGGGGAAGTCCACGCCGGAGAAGGACACCAGAAAATCCCGGTGCATCACGCCGTCCACGATGTTGGAATCGCCAATGAAGTCTGCAACAAAGGCATTCTTCGGCTCATTGTAAATATCCTCCGGCGTGCCGATCTGCTGCACCTTGCCGCCGTTCATGACCACGACGGTATCGGACATGGTAAGGGCTTCCTCCTGATCGTGGGTAACATAAATAAAGGTAATGTTCATTTCGCGCTGCAGGCGCTTCAGCTCCAGCTGCATCTCCTTGCGCAGCTTGAGGTCCAGTGCGCCAAGGGGTTCATCCAGCAGAAGGATCTCCGGCTCGTTCACCAGACTGCGGGCGATGGCCACGCGCTGCTGCTGGCCGCCGGACATCTGGCTGATGCTGCGGCGCTCGAAGCCTTTCAGGCCAACAACTTCCAGCATGTTGCGCACCTTGCGGCGGATGGTCTCTTCGTCCATCTTTTTGAGCCGCAGACCGAAGGCCACGTTCTCGAACACGTTCAGGTGCGGGAACAGTGCGTATTTCTGAAAAACGGTGTTCACCGGGCGCTTATAGGGCGGCACGCCGGTAATGTTCTCACCTTTCAGCAGCACTTTGCCGGAATTGGGTTCCAGAAAACCTGCAATCAGACGCAGGGTGGTGGTTTTGCCGCAGCCGGAAGGGCCCAGCAGCGTCACGAACTCTTTGTCATGGATGTCGAGGTTCAGCCCATCCAGAATGCGCTGACCGTCAAATTCCACTACGATATCCCGCAGTGAAACGATCACCGAGTTGTCCATTTTTTACTTTATCCTCCTTGTAACTCAGATACGAAAAAAGACAGGGCCATGCCCCATCCCTCGTACCAGGGCGACCCAGCCCCGCACAACATCCATGACGACCGGAGAACCTGCAAAAGCAGGCTCTTATATTGCGCAGTTATTCTGCCCTGTCTCGTCTATCTTAATCAATCTTTGCTGAAATGTCAATCACTCTGCCAATGTTTGCCGAAGCTTTACACGCCGCAACAAAAAAACATGCGCCGCAGCGGGCTTTCCGCATACGGCGCACAAAGGTTTTTATTCAGCTTTTAAGGCAGCAGCCGTTATCAGAAGGGCCTGCACAGTGTCAAGGTCAACCGCATAGACGGAACTGTCCCCCTCCACCATCATCCAGCAGCCGTCTGCATTTTCGGCATAGTGGAGGGTCACGGTCCCATCGGCAGAGGCGGCCCGCACCGTTGCAAGCGGTGCAGCAAAGCCATAGGCCGAAGGGTCGGCATCCGCGATTTGTGCGGTCACATAGCCTGCCAGAGCAGAGAGGATGCTCTGCACCTTGCTGTCGTCCAGATCGGCAGAGGGTTCATCGGCCAGCCGCCACACGGTCTGATAGGTGGTGGAATCGGCCGCACTTTCCGAGGAATCGCTCTCCGCTTCCGCAGGCTCAGAGACTGCATTCAGTGCAAGGGTGCCGCTGCCCGTCGTAATGGAAACACTTTCCAGCGCGGAGGCTGTCAGTCCCGCCGGGTTGAACGCGCCAAAAAGGTCCGCTTTGGTCAGCTCAAAGCAGGCCGCCTTGTTGCCAGAAACGGTGTACACGGCATCGTCCCCTGCCTTCTGCACGTACAGATCTCCTGTGACCGGGTTCTCGGTGCCAAAGGCAAAGGTGTTCGTCTTGCCTGCCGCCGTCACCGTGACCGTAACAGCCGGATCGGCAAGGCCGTAGTCTTCGCCGGGCTGAGCCGTGAGCTGACGTTTGGCGTTCAGGGATGCCAGCGCCGTGACCATGGTATTGCAGGCAGATGCATCCAGATGATAGTCCGGGTCATCCGCCAGCGTCCAGCTGCCGGAATCGTAATTTAAGGTAAGCGTTTCGCCGCCATAGGCATACCGGATGCTGGTCACATCGCCTGCCGCAAAGGAAGAGAGCAGGATGCTGCCCTCTGCGGCGGCGCTGGAAGCAGCTTCTTCTGCGGCATTGCTGCGGCTGACAAACCACAGCAGCCCGCCCAGCACAAGCACCAGCACCAGAAGCACCGCAAGGGTGCGCTGTTTTGTTTTCATGGCAGTGCCCCCTTACCTGCGGCGGCGCAGCAGCACCTCCACAGCACCTGCAATGAGCACTGCTGCGGGCAGCACGAATACGAACACCATGCCCAGCGTCATGGATGCGGAAGCCGGGACCGTGATGGGTGCAGCTTCCAGTGCTTTGGTGTCGATGAGCAGGCTCTGCCCTACCAGCGAAGCGGCACAGCCCTGCAGGAAGGTCAGGTTGCCCGGGATGGACTGGTACACCTGCTCGTTGTCCATGTTGGGGCAGCCGATCCAGATCACCTCGGCACCGGTGGAGTCATTGCGCGCCCATACGGCCAGCGAGAACGGGCCGTCGGTATCGCCGGCTTCCTTTGCGGAAGAAGAGCTGGCGTCAAAGTCCTGCTTGCTGTAGGCATCCTCGGTGGTATACAGCAGCGGTTCCGCCGTCACATCGTCTGTCTCGGTAATGGTGATGCCCTGTGCCACCGAGAGCATCACATGGGTGCTCTGATTCACGCCGTCCAGCGCGGTGCTTTCGTCGGCGGCCGCGTAGTCCGGGAACAGCGAGTACGGGTAGCCGTACAGCGCGTGGCCCGCATCGCCCTCCACCACAAGGCCCGGCTCACGCGCAAGGCCGAACTGTGCCATCACTGCATCCAGATTGGGCGTTTCGGTATAGCCGCTGGTGGTCAGCAGCACCTTGCCGCCGTTTTCCAGATAGGCCTGCAGCTGCGCGATCTCATCCACAAGGCCGTCAGCTGCAAAATCCGAAGCGGGGTTGCTGATGATGAGCAGATCACAGTCCTCCGGGATGATGCCGGTGAGCAGATCCAGCGGCTGGGCATCGATATTCTGCGCCTTGAGCGCCTCGGTCAGCGAGGAGGTAAGCGCCTGCTCGCCGTGGTTGGTGGTGTAGTAGGCATGACTTTCTGCTGCGGCAGTCAGCTTGTAGATGGCAGAGCTGATCTGCTTTTCGCCGCCAAAGGTCACGTTGGCAGCGCCGGTGGTGTAGTAATCGGAGTAATCGTACTCGTAAAGTTCGGCGGCGTTCAGCACTTCGCTGTTCTCACCGCTGACCACGATCAGACTGCCGGTGGATGCATTCTCTGCGCCGTACTGCGCTGCAAAGGTCGGGTAAAGCGCCGGGTCCTTCTGCTCCCAGTGGAAGTGACCGCTCTCGTCGGCGTAGTGATCCAGCAGCTTGGTGATAATGGCATCCTCGCTGCCGGTCTCACAGAGATAATAAACGGTCACGTCCTGATCCAGGCTCTGCATCAGCTGCCTGGAGCTGTCGCCCAACGTGTACATTTTGGCGGCAGAGAGGTCGAACTCGGTGTATTTTTTCGGGATGGCCCCCACCAGCAGATTGATCAGCACGGCCAACACGATGGCTGCTGCCAGAATGGCCGTGGAGTACAGCCCATTGCGGAACACCTTGCCGTTTGCGGAGGAAGAAAATTTGAAATTTTTCATGTTGTTCCCCTCCCCTCAGTTCCAGCGGCGCTTTTCCAGCCCCTGCGCCGTGAAGAACAAAAACAGCATGGTCACGGTCAGGTAGTACACCAGCGTCGGGATGGAAAAGCTGTTGTTGACAAACTCTTCAAACGGCGTGAACAGGCACAGCCCGCTGAGCACCGCGCTGAACGCTTCGGTCAGCCAGCTGCTCTGCAGCAGGAACAGTGCCGTCAGCACCACACAGCAGCCCGCAAAGGTCAGGCAGCCCAGCGTAAAGCTGCGGGTACGCAGGCCTGCCACCACACTGAGCACTGCCGCAATGGCGGTGAACAGGGCCAGCGCCACTGCGCTGCCTGCGGTGAACATGCTGCGCAGGCTGGGCATCATGTAGGCCAGCAGCAGTGCGGCAACACCTGCCACCGCAGCAATGATCTGATTCTCGGTCAGGCTGGAAAGAAACACGCCAATGGCAATGGCGGCGCAGCCCATGAGATAATAGCACAGCAGAGCGGCCAAGTTTGCCAGCGTGGCCGTGCCGGTGGCACCCAGTGCGGCCAGTACAAGGATCATGACCACATCGGCAAGGCACGGCAGTGCAAAGATGACGCACAGGGCAAAGAATTTGCCCAGCACGATCTCCCACACAGACACCGGGCTGGTAAGCAGCAGCTGATCGGTGCGGGTGCGGCGTTCCTCTGCAAAGGAGCGCATGGTGAGCACCGGGATATACAAAAGCAGCACAAACGTGGTGCGGTAAAGCGTGTAATAGCCAAAATCCGTCAGGCCGTAGCCCAGATTCAGGGCAACAAAATAGATGGCCGTTGCCGCCAGCATAAAGGCGGTGAGCACGTAGCCGATCATGCCATGAAAGCTGCTGCGGACTTCGCGTTTGAAAATGGCGGTCATTCCGTCTTCTCCTCCCCTTCATCCGATGGTGTTTCAGACTCGTTTTCGGTCAGTGCAAGGAACACTTCCTCCAGCGTCCTGTTTTCCGCTGCCAGCGCCAGCACCGTGCATCCGGCCTGCGAAAGGGCGCGGGACACCTCGGCGCGGCGGTCAGAAGCATCGGCACTTTCTGCGGTAAAGGTCACCTGTCCGTCGGCCTCGGATTCGATCTCCACCTTGCGGATGCCCGGAATGGAGCCGACTGCTTTCAGCACGGTCTTCCCCCCGCCCAGAGCGGTAGCGCGCAGACGGCTGCCGGGGTTCAGCTTTTCGGCCAGCTGTTCCGGCGCACCCACCGCCACCAGATGCCCCTTGGAAAGGATCAGCACCTGACTGCACACTGCCTGCACCTCGCTGAGGATGTGGCTGGACAGGATGACCGTGTGGCTTTTCCCCAGCTCCCGGATCAGTCTGCGGATCTCGATGACCTGTGCAGGGTCAAGGCCCACGGTAGGCTCGTCCAGAATGATGAGCTGCGGCGCGCCCAGCAGTGCCTGCGCAATGCCCACGCGCTGGCGGTAGCCCTTGGACAGACTGCGGATGAGCCGGGGCAGCACCTCTTCCAGCCCGGTGCGGCGGGCAGCTTTGCGCACCTGTTCTTTGCGGTCGGCCTTCTTTTTGATGCCTTTCAGCTCTGCAGCAAAATCCAGATATTCCTGCACCGTCATTTCCGGGTAGAGCGGCGGCTGCTCGGGCAGATAGCCCACACAGGCCTTGGCCTGCTGGGCCTGCTCCGGCAGGCTGAAGCCCGCCACCTTCACTTCACCGGAGGTGGGGGCAAGGTAGCCGGTGAGGATATTCATGATCGTGGACTTGCCCGCGCCGTTGGGGCCGAGCAGGCCGAAGATCTGGCCGTCGCCCACCGTAAAGGACAAATCTTCAATGGCAGGGTGCGTGCCATACTTTTTGCTCAGATGCGATACTTCGATCACAGCAAACGCTCCTTTTTCATCTAGTTCAATGCTGGTATATTTTAGACCGAAAATGTGTAAAAATTAAGACAATCCTGTGGCGGGATGCAAAAAGAATTCTTAAGAATGATTAAGGCCGCCCTTTCATATGCCAAAAAGGCAGCAAAAAAGCACCGTCTCCCAAAGGAAACGGTGCTCAGAAAACCATAATTACTTACGGCCGAAACGCTTGTTGAAGCGCTCAACACGTCCGCCGGAGTCAACCAGCTTCTGCTTGCCAGTGTAGAAAGGATGGCACTTGGAGCAAACTTCGACGTGGATCTCAGGCTTGGTGGAACGAGTCTTAATGACGTTGCCGCATGCGCAGGTGATGGTGCAGTCAACGTAGTTCGGATGGATACCCTGTTTCATTCTTTTCACCTCATTTCTGGTTCTGACTTATTGGGGCCATATTATAAATGTATGTGCCCATCACAACCTTCAATATCGGCTACCCCGTCGAGCGGCCTTGGAAACGATTGCCTTACTATTATAGCACGATTCCGACAGAATGCAAGAGGGAAAATAAAGTTTTTAGCATACAAAAAGTCCCCTGCACTTTCATGCAGAGGACTTTAACGGTTTTACCTTACGCCGTCAGGCCATCAGTGGATGAACACAGGACCCAGCGGGTTGGTGATGGGGCTGACGTAGCCGCCCAGCAGCTTGGGGATCGCCAGGCTGATGTCGGGCACGAAGGTCAGCAGCAGCAGTGCAACGAACATGCACAGGTAGAACGGCAGGGTCGCCTTGACGACCTTTTCCATCGGGCGCTTTGCAACGGCAGAGCCGATGAACAGCACAGCGCCGACAGGAGGAGTCAGCAGGCCGATGCCGCAGTTCAGAACCACAATGATACCGAACTGGATGGGATCGATACCGATGGAGGTTGCGATGGGCAGCAGGATGGGAGTAGCGATCAGGATGATGGGAGCCATATCCATGATGCAGCCCAGAACCAAGATGATCAAATCGATCAGCAGAGCGATGATGTAGGGGTTATCGGTGACGCTGGTAATGGCATTTGCAGCCAGATCCGGCACATGCAGCATGGTCAGGCAGTTGCCGAAGACTGCAGAGGTGGCGATCAGGATCAGCACGATGGACAGAGTGTTCACGCACTCATCCAGTGCATGCCAGACACCCTTCCAGTCCAGACCCTTGTAGACGAACACCGACACGAACAGAGAGTAGACAACTGCAATAGCTGCAGACTCGGTAGCGGTGAACACACCGCCAACAACGCCGAACACAACGATAATAACAGCGGCCAGTGCCCAGATGGAAGTGCCCAGCTGCTTAACGAAGGCCTTGATGCTGAACGGAGAGCCCTTGGGGTAATTCTCCTTGACTGAGATGATGTAGGAACCGATCATCAGGACGATGGCCAGCAGAGCACCGGGCAGATAACCTGCCAGGAACAGGCTGCCGACCGAGATGCCGCCGGCAGTGGTGGCATAAATGACCATGTTGTGGCTCGGAGGAACCAGCAGACCCTCGCAGGAGGAGGTGATGGTAACAGCAGTGGAGAAGTCGGCATCGTAGCCCTGATCGACCATCATGGGGATCATGATGGAGCCGATGGAAGCGGTATCTGCAGATGCAGAACCGGAAATACCGCCGAAGAAGTAGGAAGCAACGATGTTGACCATTGCCATGCCGCCGCGCATCCAGCCGACGCAGGCGTCAGCCAGAGCGATCAGCTTTTCGGAGATGCCGCCGCTGCCCATGAGGACGCCCATGGTGATGAAGAACGGGACGGCCATCAGGCTGAAGGACGAGATGCCCTTGACCATCAGACGGCAGACATCGGTCAGTGCCTGACCCTGCACCATCATGCACAGCACGCTGGAAAGACCAACGGCGTATGCAATGGGGAAACGCAGGAAGATCATTACAAAGAAGCTGACAAGAAGGACAATGATTGCCAGTGTCTGAACTGTCATATTACACTTCCTCCTTTACAAAAATGCTCTTGACGTGGTTGTACAGTGCCTCGATCTCGAAGATGATCATGGCAACACCGGCCAGCGGCACCGGGAAGTACATCCAGAAGCGGCTCAGCCAGGGCATGGACACGTAGAAGCCGCGGCCGCCCAGAGTGGTGGCATAGTTCCAGCCGACCACCATCATGATGACACCCAGAATGCACACGGCAAGATCGGCCAGAATATCCAGCACCTTGACGGCGATCTTGGGCAGATACACGTCAAATGCGGTCATGCGGATATGGGCACCGCGGCGGATGGCCAGAGCAGCACTCAGCACGGCCATGTAGCTCATGCAGGTCAGCACAACTTCTTCCGACCATGCCGGGTCCGGGATGAACGAGACGTAACGACCGATGACCGACATGGTAGTGATGAGGATATCTGCGATCAGCAGCAGCTTGCAGATAAACAGGACCACTTTGTAGGTGATGTCGTACGCCGGCTTGATCTTATCCAAAGTGGTAAAGATTTTCGGCATATGAATTCCTCCATATAAAAAACCCGGCAGGTCTGCGGGCGTATCCCGTAGTCCCCCGCCGGGCTATGTACTATCTCAGAACAGGAAAGGCTTTTTCAATTATGCCTTCATGTCCAGCAGCTGCTGATACAGCTCAGCCTGATCGGAGGTGTTCTCGCTGATGACCTTAGCGCAGGCCTCCTGCCAGGGTGCCTTGTCGTCAACATCCACAACGTTGCAGCCGGAGCTTCTCAGCTCCTCCAGGACCTTGTTCTCAGCGGTCTCGGACAGGTCTGCGTTGAAGGCCTGCGTATCAGCACCGGCCTCCATGATGGCAGCCTGCTGGTTCTCGGTCAGCTTGCCCCATGCGTTATCGGTGATAACAGCCTGAATAGCGCCCAGAGTGTGGCCGTCCAGGATCAGGTTGTTGGCAACCTCGGGGAATGCATTGGACTTGTAGTTTGCGATGGGCTGCTCAGCACCATCCACAACGCCGGTCTGCAGTGCGCTGTACAGCTCACCGAAGGAAACGACGGTGGGGTTAGCACCCAGACCCTCGACCATGCCGTTCATAACGGGGTCGTTGGACACGCGCAGCTTCAGGCCCTTGAAATCATCGATGCCGGAAACCGGGTTGACCGTGAAGAAGTGACGGAAGCCCTCTTCGCCGTAGAAGACGCCACGAACGGGCAGGCCCAGCTCCTGAGGCTCGTTCAGGAACTCAGGTGCCAGATCGCTGTTGGCGAAATTCCAGAAGTGTGCGCGGTTCTCGAAGGTGAAGGGGATGGACAGCAGCTTGGACTTGTTGCAGCCATAGCTGGTCAGTGCGAAAGCGGAGATACGGCTCATATCGATGGAGGTAGAACCGCCCAGAATTGCATCCAGAACGTCGTTCTCAGAACCCAGAACGCCGGAAGCCTGCACGTCGATGACGACGGAACCGCCGGTCAGCTCCTCGACCTTCTCCTTGAAGTGAGTAGCGGTCTGGCCAACGATGGTATCCAGCGGGTTGACCTCGGCGTAGACCAGAGTCACCTTGGGATTGTTTGCAGCAGCAGTAGCATCACCAGCAGCAGAAGCTGCGGTGGAAGAAGCTGCGGTAGAGGTGGAAGCAGCAGAATTGCTGGAGCCACCACATGCGGTCAGAGCCAGAGCAGCGGCGGAAACACCGGCTGCTGCCAGAAAGCTGCGACGAGTGATCTTTTTCATAATAAATCGTCCTCCTTAAATCTCCCGAACGGCCCGGTCTGCACAGGACCCGCATACCGTTCATTTACTGTACATACTTTAGCAAATTTTTTTAACCGAAACAAGGGCTTTCAAAAAATGTCCTGTTTTTTGAAAAAATATCAGAATTTCTTTTGTGAAAAACGCCAAACGCTTTACTTTTTGTTTGTGCATCTTCGCCTAACAGATGGATACATTCCTGTATTCAATAGAAAAGCAAAGTGCTGAATGCCCTCCCCTTTGGGGTCCAGAGCACACAGCACTTTGCCGGTTCTTTTTTCTGTTTTCCTGATTTCTTTGCCCATCTTTTCCGGGCTTTTCTGTGGGGCTTATGCCTGCCGGATGCGGGCGATCAATTCGCCCTGCCGGGCAAACCGATCATACATCGGCTGCACAGCAGCACGGAACCTTGCCTTTTCTTCTTCGTCCAGCTCTGTCACCTCAATGCCTGCTGCACGCAGATCACTTTCCGATTCCGCCTCCTGCTGCGCCCAGAGCCTGCGCTCCACCTTGGCGCTCTCCCGGGCACACAGGCGGATGATCTCCGGGTAGCGCTCGTCCAGTGCGGCCAGCTTTTCCATCACAGCAGGGCTTGCAAGCTGCACCTCCGGCACGCGGGTATGCTCATCCTTTAAAAAGTAAGGTGCCACCTCGTAGTGACCCATGGCTTCGTAGCTGGGCCAGTTGTTCTCTGCGCCATCGATCTCACCGTTGTGCAGGGCGGCATACACCTTGCTGTACACTACCTTTACCGGCTTTGCGCCGAGGTCGGTGATCATTTCGCTCATCATGTCCGATTCCTGCACGCGGATGGTCAGGCCCTGCAGATCTGCAAGGCCTGTCACCTTCTGCCGGGTGTAGATGCTGCGCACACCGGCATCGAACCAGGAAAGGCCGGTCAGCTCCAGCGACTCCAGCGTGGAGAGGAACTCGTCGCCGATGGTCCCATCCAGCACGCGCCACATCTGGTCAGCGTCGGTGTAAAGGTACGGCAGCTGCAATACGCTCAGCGCCGGCTCGTACTCTGCCAGCTGGCTGAGGGACACGCGGGAGAAGTCAATGCCGCCGAACTGCATCTGCTGGATCACGCTCTGCTCCGCGCCCAGCTCTCCCCCGCTGTACACCAGCACTTTCACGCGGCCATCGGTGCGCTGGGCCACAAGATCCGCAAAGGCCAGCGCCGCCTGCGTAGTAGGATAATCCTCCGGCTGGTTCTCCGCATAGCGCAGGATCAGCTCTGCCCCCGGCTCGTCCTGTACCGGCTGATGGCCGCAGCCCGCCACCGGCAGTGCCAGCACGGCTGCGCCAAACAGGGCGGTGAGCATCTGACGGCGGGTCATAGGCGGGCCTCCCGTGCAGCCTTGGCCGCTTCCCTGCGGTACTGGGTGGGGGTCATGCCGGTGCGTTTTTTAAAGGTGCGGGCAAAATAGCTGGAATCCTCATAGCCCACCATGGAAGCCACCTCTGCTGCCGAACGGAACGGGTCGGTGAGCAGCTCCTTGGCAGCGTTGATACGCAGTTCGGTCAGGCAGTCCAGAAAGTTCATCTTCTGGTACTTCTTGAACTGTGCCGAGAGATACGCCGGGCTGATATGCAGGATCTCGCTCACACTGTCCAGCGAGAGGTCGAACATATAGTTATCCTCCATATACTTGCGCACATGGGCCATGACCAGTGCATTGCGGTCGTTCTCCCCTGCTTCGGCGGCATCGCTCTCCGAATCCGCTTCCGGCTCCGGTTCCACCGGAGCCAGCTCTGCAAGGCGGCGGCCCGCCTCGATCTGACGGATGGCCTTACGGATGGAAGCTTCCACTTCGTCCGGGTTCACCGGCTTGAGCAGATAATCGCAGGCACCCAGATGCATGGCCTCGTGGGCGTACTGGAACAGACTGTAGGCCGTAACAAAGATCACCTTGCACTCCGGGCGCTGTTCCAGCACGGCGCGGGCTGCATCCAGACCGTTCATACCGGGCATCTCAATGTCCATCAGGATCAGGTCTGCGCCCCACAGCACCGCCGTATCCGCTGCCTTGCGGCCGTTCTCGGCAGTCTCGATGGTCACTTCGTGCTCAAAGCGGCGGGCCACGATGTCCGCCAGCGTTTCCCGTTCCAGTGCTTCATCATCCGCGATCAACAGACGAATCATTCCTCAAACTCCTCCTCATTCTCCACCAATGGCAGATACAGCACCACCGCCGTACCGCGTCCCGGATGGGACCGTATCACAAAGCGGCTGTTCCGATCCAGCAGACGCAGGCGGGCCGCAACATTATAAATGCCGATATGCTCCCAGCGCTCACCGGGCTGGCTGAGCGCCCCGCGCAGCTGTCGTAATTGATCCAGCTGGATGCCCACGCCGTTATCCACCACGCGGATGCACAGCAGTCCCTTCTCCCGCAGAGGGTTCACGCGGATGCGCACCACACCGCCCTCCTCTTTGGGGCAGATGCCGTGCTTGAAGGCATTTTCCACGATGGGCTGTAAAATAAAGGACGGTACCATGGTCTCGGTAAGATCCAGCGAATCGGAAATGCGCCACTCCATACGCACCCGCTCACCAAAGCGGACATGGTAGATGGAGTAATATTCATCCACGATGCGCACCTCACGGGAGAGCGGCACCTGTTCATCGTTGCTCATCAGGCTGTAGCGCAGCAGGTGCGAAAGCGCCATGATAAGCGCCTGCGTACGGTAGGCCGTCTCGGTGCCGGCGGTCTGCTGGATCACATTCAGGGTGTTGAACAGAAAGTGCGGGTCGATCTGGCTGCGCAGCTGCTGCAGCCGGCTGCGCTCCATGCGGTTCTGCAGCTCCAGTGCTTCGGTCTTCTGGCGGTGCAGCTCCCGCTCGATCTCGTTTTTCTCCTGCAGGGTGGTCACCTGCTGGGCCATGGAGTGCTTCATGATGTTGAAGGACTCGGCCAGCTGAGCGATCTCCGGCTGCTTGGGCAGCGGGATGTCCGGGGTGTCGAACTCACTTTTGCCAATGGCGCGGGAGGCAGCGATCATCTGCTGCACCGGCGTGAGCAGACGCATGACCATCAAACCGGTAACGCAGCCCAGCGCCACGCACAGCGCCACCACCACCGTCTGCAGCATGGTGATGCGCTCGTTCAGGGCCGAGATGGTGGTGTAAGTGGTCTGGGAATCCTGAATGGCCGTTTCCAGCAATTGCAGGGTGTACTGGCTCAGGTAATCGCCGCAGGGCACCACCTTTGCATAATACAGCTGGGAAGCTGCGGCATCGTTGCCGCTGAGCAGGTCGTTTTCCAGCTCATCCAGCAGGCCGGTGTAGGTCTGATAGACCGTATCCACTGCGCTGTAGAGCACCCGCTGCTCATCGCTGACGCTTTCCAGACTGTTCAGGCTGGTACCGATGCGCCAGAGCCATGCGTTGCAGGTGGAAGATGCCGACTGCAGCCGGTCAATGATCTCCTCCGGCTCGCTGTTCTCCCAGCGGTAGTTCTCCAGCACGGAAATAGAGCTTTCCACACCGCCCTGAAAGCGGCTGATGGCGTTGAAGCAGCCCATCTGCGCGTCCTGTACTGCCTGCACTGCTCTGGACTGGTAGCCATTGAGCGTGAGCTGCATGGCAAAGGCCGCAAAAAATGCTGCCAGACACAAGCCCATGCGCTGCTTGAGGGTGATCTGCCGCTTGCGGTGCTGCAAAGCCTGCCGCCTCCTTTCGTTTGGTAACGATTTATTGTACCACGCTTTGGGCCGGATTGGCAAGGTTTGCATGTTTTTCTCTTGCCTAAACCGCACAATTGTGGTACGATGCCTGTAAATACAAAGGAGGCGACTTTATGTCCCAGACCATCTCCGTTTCCACCACCATGGGTGAGCAGGGCTTCCGCGATTTTGCCGTGTTCGATGCATTCCATCACCGCAAAGCATGGCTGCGTCCCGCTGTTTTTGCCGCCATCATGCTGGCTTTTGCCGCCGTCTGCCTTTCGCAGCTGGGCAAGCGCCCGGGTGCCGGGCTGCTGGCTGCTGTGCTTGCCATTGTGGGCATCGGCCTGCCGGTGAGCTACTTTTACTCGTTCTTCCGCAGCGTTTCCCGGCAGATCAAACAGATGCACCTGCCGCGTGCCTTCTACCGTGTGGAGCTGGCCGACACCGGCATTGCTGTGTGGATGTACGGCCAGCAAGACAAGCCCGAACCCACCAGCCTCCACACATGGGACAGCTTTTACTGCGCCTACCGCACGGACAATGCGGTGTACCTCTACGTAGAAAAAGAGAAAGCTTACTTACTGAACGACCGCATGGAAGTGGTGTGGAAGTTTTTGGCCGGCATCCTGCCCAAAGAAAAGCTGCACGACTGCCGAAAAGCATAAGATCCAGCATATATACAGGCCAAAAGAACTGCTGATGAGATATCAGCAGTTCTTTTTTGTATATAAAAAACCCACGCTGCGGCAAAGCAAAGCGCAGCGCGGGTGCGAAGATAGCTTATGTTATTGCGTCAGCCGATCAGCGGGCAAGCGTATACTTGTGCAGGGTCTTGCGCACAGCGCCGGGGCCTGCAAACAGCTCCTTGGCCATTGCCTCGATCTTCTCGCCCAGACCAACGGCATACAGATCCACGCCGAACACGTCAACACGGCTGTACAGCTTCTTCAGGCAGCTGAAGTCCTGCTCGCCTTCCTTGACCTCCAGCGGAGCCACAATGGCCTGCAGCTCAGCCAGCAGCGGATCGGTGGAAGGTTCAAAGGCCTGACCATTGTCATCGATGCCCTTCAGGTAGCGGGCGTAGCCTGCCAGCACCAGCGGGATCAGGATCAGGTTGCTCTTGTCCAGACCGCGTGCCTCGTAGGCCTTGATGGTCTCACCAAAGCGGATGGCCAGCTTCTGGGAGGTATCGGTAGCGATACGCTGGGGAGCATCCGGCATGAAGGGGTTGGGCAGACGGCGGTTGATGACAGCGCCGATGAACTCGTAGGGGTTCAGCACGCCGGGATCAACGACCACAGGCATGGCCTCGATATAGCCGATCTTCTGGATGAAGGCACGCAGGTCTTCATCGGCCATCTCGGCGGAGATGAGGGTGTAGCCCAGCATGCAGCCATAGATGGACATGGCAGTGTGCAGCGGGTTCAGGCAGGTGCACACCTTCATCTTCTCGATCTTGTCCACGGTCTCGCGGTCGCAGTACAGCACACCGCCCAGCTCCAGCGGAGGACGGCCATTGGTGTAGTGATCCTCGATGCACAGGTACTGGGTCTCCTCGGCGTTGACGAAGGGAGCGGTGAAGGTGTGCTTCTCGGTGACGATGGTGTAGTTGTCCTCAAAGCCGTCGTCGGCCAGCATCTGCTGGACCTTGGCATCCGGGCGCGGGGTGATCTTGTCGATCATGCTCCACGGGAAGGTGATCTTGGTCTCGTCCTGCACATAGGCCAGGAACTCGGCGGGCACCAGACCCTGCTCCACCCACTTGGCAGCATAGGCGTGGACAGCGTTCTTGACCTTATCGCCGTTGTGGGAGCAGTTATCCATGCTCTGAACGGTCAGGGGCAGCTTGCCGGCCTTGAAGCGCTCGTACAGCAGAGCAGTGACCTTGCCCATGGCCAGCACGGGGGTCAGGCCGCGCTCCAGATCAGCAGGAGCAACGCCGTAGCCCTTCTCAGTGATGGTGAAGGAGATCATCTGCAGGCTGGGGTTCTGGAAGATCTCCACCAGACGTGCCCAGTCCTCGCCGAAGGAGTAGTCAGCCTTCAGGCTCTCGGTAACGGAAGCCACCACCTTCTTCTCGATCTCGCCGGTGGACTTCAGGCAGACCAGCAGGCTCATATTGTCGTAGGGACGATAAGCCTTGTCGATGATCTCGTAGTCAAAGCTCTCGGCCACGATGACACCGCGGTCATACTTGCCGGTGTTCAGCGCATCGTTCAGGATGGCAGCCGGGAATGCACGGAAGATATTGCCTGCGCCGAAGTGCACCCAGGTGGGTTCGGCGTGGGTCTTGGCCTTGACAGCCTCGATATCGAATTTGGGCAGCTCATAACCCTTCTCTGCCCACTCGGCGGACAGATTGCCGTTTTTGATCTCAGACAGCTTCATATTTATCAGCCCTTCTTTTTCTCTTCATCCAGACGATCCAGCAGATCCCAGACACCCAGCATGTACTGAACGCCCAGAGCACGGTCATACTTGCCGTAACCGGGGCGGCAGTTGCCGGGGCCTTCCTCCCACAGCTGACGGCCGTGGTCGGGACGGATGTAGCCCTCAAAGCCGCAGTCATGGTAAGCACGCAGCACCTCGATGATGCCGGTCTCGCCGCAGCAGTCGCGGTGAGCAGCCTCGGAGAAGTCGCCGTTGGGGAAGTGGTGGATGTTGCGGATGTGACCAAAGGCAATGCGGTCGCAGTGCTTGCGCACGATCTCGGCACAGTTGTTGTTGGGGTTTGCGTTCAGGCTGCCGGTGCACAGGGTCAGGCAGTTGTACGGATCATCCACCATGCTCAGGAAGCGGTCGATGCTCTCAGCATCCACCAGCAGACGGGGCAGGCCGAAGATATCCCAAGGGGGATCATCCTGATGGATAGCCATTTTGATGCCGCACTCATGGCAGGTGGGCATCAGTGCTTCCAGGAAGTACTTCAGGTTTTCCCACAGCTTTTCCTTGGTGACAGGGGCGTAAGCCTTGAACAGCTCGTCCAGCTTTGCCATGCGCTCCGGCTCCCAGCCGGGGAAGGTCATGTTATACTTCTCAGTGAAGGACATGATGTACTCAGCCATAGCCTTGTAATCGCCCTTGATCTTGTCCTTCTCGTAGAACAGTGCAGTGGAGCCGTCGCCCACGGGGTGGAACAGATCGGTACGGGTCCAGTCGAACACCGGCATGAAGTTGTAGCAGATGACCTTGACACCGAACTTGGACAGATTGCGGATGCACTGCTTGTAGTTCTCGATGTACTTGTCACGGGTGGGCAGGCCGATCTTGATGTCATCGTGGACATTGACCGACTCGACCACGTCCATGTCGAAGCCGTAGGCGTGGATCTGATCGGCTACCTTCTGGATCTCGTCGATCTCCCAGATCTCGCCGGGCATCTTGTCGTGCAACGCCCAGACGATGCTGGTCACGCCGGGGATCTGCTTGATGTCGCTCAGGCTGATGGGATCGTTGCCCTCGCCATACCAGCGCCAACCCATTTTCATAGGCATAGGAAAATCCTCCTGTTTTATATTTTCTGCTTTGCATTTTCCACGCAGCCGTGTGCCGCGCTCTTGTACTTATATTCTAGTATATCAGTTGCGTTTTTTCAATGGTCGCTTTGCCGGTTTTTAATGTTTCTTCTTGTATACTTTAGACAAAAAGAACAAAAATCCGTCGGACATCACCCGCCCGACGGATTTTTACACGATCCAAAATGCCGGTTTCAGCGTTTCAGCTTCTGCCGGATGGACGGAGCCAGCACATCCTTGAAATATTCAAAGGTGTCCAATTCCAGAATGGCAGAGCCTGTCAGATAAATGCCCAGACCAACCACCACCTGAATGATCACCGTCAGCAGATCCGGCAGGTGCAGGAAAATGACCAGATACATGCACAGGCCCGCGCCCGCTGCCAGCAGCAGGGTCGGCAGGATATCACGCATCTGTTCCAGATAGCCATAGCCGATCAGCTTTTTGTTGAGCTGTGCATCCAGGATCTGGGTCACAATATTCGTGATCAGCATACCATATGCAATGGCCTCGACGCTGACACGGAATGTTGCCAGCAGAAGAAGGATGCACACCCCTTCGTTCAAAAGCTGACATTTCAGGTAAAGATCGCTGCGGCCCACCGCCTTGGCTGCATTCAGGTTTGCCGTGATGATCGGCCAGCACACATACCCCAGACAGAACACCCTGAGGAACAGCACACAGGGCAGCCACTTCTCGGTGAGGATCAGGCGCACCAGCGGTTCGGCACAGAACGCAGTGCTCATCATCACCGGCGCAATAATATAGGTACAGGTCTTGATGGAGCGGCGGGTCATGTTCTTGACCTGCGCACGGTCATCCTGCAGTGAGGACATGACCGGGAACAAAACGCTCTCAATGGAAGTATCCACGCTTGACGCGATATTATAAGTCAGGTTATCGCCCTGATTGTAATACGCCAGATCCGCCGAGGTGTACATCTTGCCGATAATCAGGCTGCGCAGGTTGTTGTAGATGACGCTGCTCAGCGACGAGGCCAGCAGCTTCCAGCCATAAGAGAGCAGCCCTTTCAGGTGCTGCCACGAAAACTCCATCTTAGGCCGCCAGGAGGACAGCTTCCACAGCACCAGCGTGTCCACCGTGATATTGGATACCTGCTGCACCACCAGCGCCCAGACTCCAAAGCCCATATAGGCAAGGCCCAGGCCCAGGACCGTGGATACGATCGCGCCCGCAAAGGCGGAATAGAAAAAATACTGGAACTTCATGTTCCGGGTCACATGCGCCTGCTGGATCGTTTTGATGCCGCAGACCGCCACTGTCAGGCTGATGCCGCGAAAGATCGGGGTCATGCTGGGGTCATTGTAGAAAGCAGCCAGATACGGTGCCGCCACGAACATTCCCCCATACAGCACAAAGCTGATCACAATGCTGAAAAAGAACGCCGACGAGTAATCCAGCTCGTCCACTTCCTTCTTCTGCACCAGCGCGGTGCCAATGCCGCAGTCCAGCAGGACATACATGATATTGTTGAACACCGTCACCAGTGCCACCTTGCCGTAATCATCGGGTGTAAGGATGCGCGCCAGAAGGATGGACACCACCGCTGAGATCAGCTGCACACCGCACCGCTCTGCAAAGCGCCAGAAAAAACCGTTTACAATAACATTTTCTTTTTTCTCGTTCATTCCTGCGTCCACTCAAATTCCTTTCAAAAAACCGGTCGGTCTGCACCCTGCGCAGAAATGCATTTCCGCCGTATCCTTATCATCTTCTTCCCTGCTGCCAAAACAACTGAGCAGAGATAGTTAGTTTTATAATATCACACCCATCCATGCATTTCAACCAACATATTCTTAAGAAATGACGGCCCGAAAATTTCATTTAAAAAGAGAAAAAGCGCTTGACTATCTGCCGGGAACGTGGTAATATATTCAAGCAGTCCGCATCACGGTCTTTCACCTCAGAGATTTCAGGGCTGCGAAAACAATACGGTATGCGAGGGTGGCGGAACTGGCAGACGCGCACGTTTGAGGTGCGTGTGGTTTAT